>OLGD01000049.1_pt1 | contig 208177 bp, 166 predicted proteins | sample 1605311 | NCBI WGS metagenome assembly OLGD01 (sample SAMEA3888917, study PRJEB22519) | human gut metagenome | biome: human gut; feature: human-associated habitat; material: faeces | place: Denmark | collected 2010
GTACGCCAAAGTTATGTGCGTTATTCCAGATACTGATAAATAATGAGTTATAATCGTCCAGTTTTACACAAAAATTACGGATATAGTCCGATTTTTCGCTCAAAATCAAACTATATCCGCTAAAACAGGTGGTCAAAATGCCTGTCAGTCTTTCCGCATCAGGGTGATTTTCTTGCTGGCTTCACGCTTGTTGCTGTCCACTACTTTCATGTACCTTTGGGTTGTGGTTATACTCTTGTGAGCCATCATGCTTTGTATGGTACGGATGTCCGTTCCGGCCGCCGCCTGCAGCGTTGCGAAGGTTCTGCGATAGGAGTGGAAGGTGATGTTTTTGGTGATTCCCGCCGAGCGGATCCACTCCTTCATGTAGGTCTGGGTCCAGCAGCGCTGCAACCCCTTGAAGACCAGTCCCCGGTTGTCGGGGCTGTAGCCGATCAGGTTCAGCGCCTCCTCGCTGATGGGGATGATGTCCTCGGCGCGGTTCTTCTGCGTGACGATGTGCACGCACTTGCCGCCGGCCGAATAGTCCACGATGTCCTCCCAGCAGAGGGCGAGGACGTCGCTGATGCGCAGGCTGGTCATGCAGGAGAAGAGCGATGCCGTTTTCATCACGGGCTTCTTGCAGGGTGTCTCGGCCAGCTTGTAGAGCTCCTCGACCGAAAGGTACTCCTTGACCACATCCTCGGTCTCGATCTTTTCAAGGAAGTCGTTGACGTTGGTGCGGATCATTCCGTTGCGGTAGAGGATCTTCAGAAATCCGCGGAACGTGGACCAATAGCCCGAAGCGGAGTTGCGCGAGATGCGTCCCTTGCGCTTGAGCTTGTTGGCCGTCAGCAGATATTCGCGGAACTTGTTGCAGAGGTCGATGTCGATCTCCTCGAAGGTACACTTGCCGTGGACGAAGTTGCGGAAGTGGAGGTAGACGAACTCCCATTTGGGGTCATGTTTACGGAGCTGACTGCGGAAATACTCCAGGAAGTCGGCCTTGAGCTTGTACTTGTCGAAGAAGTCGTAGCGTTCGTTGACCACCGATTCGAAGCGGCGGCAGCGGATCGCCTCGGCCTTCTCGGTCATCACCTCGTTGAAGTTCTGCTCCCGCTTGTTCTTCGGGTCGGCATAGAGGTAGATGCCCAGCGTTTCGTGGCGGATTACCTTCATGGTCTCCTTGTCCCGGTAGCCGGGATAATAATCCAGGTAGAAGGACAACATCCGTCCCTTGAGCGGACGGGTTCTCAGTGTTACGGTTTTACATTCGTGCATCACATTATAATTTTATGGTTGTTATTGATTCGACGGCAAATGTTGGGAATGAAAACATGCAGACCAGCGTCAGCGGCAAATCATTTTGCATCATTTTTCACGGACTGGAATCGGGGCTACTTTTTGACCCCCATCACGCGGTCGAACTCCACTTTCAGGAAGCGGACGAAGCGTCCGTTCTTCTCTCGGGGAATCTGGTGGAACTGCAAAATACCGTACACCGAGTCACGAGAGAGTTTGAATTTTTCCATTGCCTCTTTGACCGTGTAATATTCCGCCTTGCTCTCCTGTTCAGCAGTCTTGGAAAGATCGAAGTGGAGTTTGGAGTAGAATATCTGCCCGTGTTCTTTTTTCGATGGGATATTGTTGCGGTAGACATGCGAACGGATGGCGACACGTGTCATGCCGTATTTCTCTTGAATATCTTCGGGAGTGTACCATTCCGTCAGGTCGGAGTCCACCTCATATTTGGCAAAGGCGGCATCAATATGTTTCTTGCTGTAATAGTTGAACTGGCGGATTCTCACTTTCGGGACCTTGTGCTGTCGTGTATAAGTCCATACCCATTTGGCATTGACCTTATATTTCTGTGCAATCTCCTCGGCGGTGTAATATTCGGTGATGTCAAAGTCCTCTTGGGGCATGATGCGTTCGTAAGGCTTGGTCTTCATCATCAGCTCGATGTCCGCACGGCGGATGAGCGACTTCTTCCCGCTTAGACGGGAGGCCCGCAGTTTAGATTCCTTGACCAGTTTATAGATGTATTGCCGAGTAACACCCATCAGCTTTGCGGCTTGGGCAAAAGAGAAGAAATCCTGCCCCTCGGCTGCTTGTCGAGGTTGCAATAATTCCTGTGATCGCTTCAACTGTCGCTTACGTTCCCTGATGCGTTCCTTGTAGCCAAGATTGGAACACTGGTGGCTACAATAACAGGTTGTTGTCTTTTGAGCTATAAATGGCTTTCCGCACCATTGACAAATCTTTCTTATTTCCATATTTTCCTCCTTTACATTGGGGATAATTTCTCCTTATTTCTCCCGAATTTTGTCAACACATGTAAACCATTGTCAACACACGTCAACTAATGCGTCACTGTGATATTTGGGCAAACCGTGAATTTCTGTCACGGTAGAAATATGTATGAAAAATATGGATAAAAACCGTTACTTCCAAATACGGTCTGGAAAGTATATAAAAACAAAAGTCGATGATATACAGCGACTTTATTCTAAATGATTATGGTTGGTTATGGCTGGTTACAAGCCATCACTTGCCGATGCAGAAATTCTTGAAAATATTGGAGAGGATTTCGTCGGTAGTGATTTCTCCGGTGATTTCTCCGAGGTGATGCATGGTTTCGCGTATGTCTTGAGAGAGTAAATCTCCGGGATAGTTTTCGGCAAGTCCTCTGCGTGCACGCCGTATAGATTCTTGTGCACGAACAAGGGCTTCATAATGACGTATATTCGTTACAATCGTATCGTTTTGTGCTTCTCCCGTATGTGCCAATGATGATAACGTCCTTTCCAAACCTGCTATATCTTCATCGTTTTTTGCGGATAACCGAAGTATATGTTTTTGCGGAATAGAAAAGGTTTCAAGTAAATTTCGCTTGTTCTCAATCTGCTCGGAGACGAGCAAATCAGTTTTATTGATAATGGCAAAAAGATGTTTTCCTTCACAACGAGGGACTATGAGATCGGCCAATTCGCGTAATTGCTCGTCAGACTGTGTTCCGTCAATCATCCACAATACAATATCAGCCTGCTCCAACTTACTGAACGTCCGTTCTATTCCCATGCTTTCGACAGTATCTTGTGTTTCCCGTATTCCAGCCGTATCGATAAACCTGAACGCAACACCTTGCAGATCGATAATATCTTCGACCGTATCCCGGGTCGTCCCGTGAATATCCGACACAAGGGCTCGTTCTTCCCGAAGGAGACGATTGAGGAGTGTCGATTTTCCAGCATTTGTCTCTCCGATGATAATCGTCGGTATTCCGTTTTTTATGGCATTTCCCCTGCTGAACGAATCGGCAAGACGGTTTATGACCTGCTCGATATGGTCGGCTAATGCAACAAGTTGAGTACGGTCAGCAAATTCGACATCTTCTTCGCTAAAATCCAATTCGAGTTCGATCAACGAAACAAACTTCAACAACCGAGCTCGCAAATCGGCCAATTCCCGACTGAACCCTCCCCGCATCTGATTCATAGCAACGCGATGCGATGCGGCGGAAGTCGAAGCTATAAGGTCGGCTACTGCTTCGGCCTGAGAAAGATCGAGGCGACCGTTGGCAAAAGCCCGTCGGGTAAATTCTCCGGGAGCAGCTCCGCGACATCCGCTATCGATAAGACGCTCGATAATGCGCCGAGCGATATAGGCCGAACCATGACACGATATTTCTACCGTATCTTCGCCCGTATAAGAATGCGGTGCCCTAAAAAGCGAAACCACAACCTCATCGAGCACCTCTCCTGCCCCGTCATAAATCTCCCCGTATGCGAGGGTATGCGAGGAACGGTGAGATAGGTCTCCACCTTTTCCTTTCGGGCGGAAAATCATATCTGTAACAGGTATAGCTTTTTTCCCGCTCACACGGATAACTGCTATTCCCCCTACTCCGGGCGGAGTAGAGACTGCACAGATAGTATCCTCGTCAAGGATTGAAACACAATGGTCAGAAATTCCAGTATTCGGTATCATATCGAGATTCTACAAAGTTTTCAATATCATCGGGAAGAACCGGGAAAAAATCGATTCCGGTAAGGATTTCCACGCTATCGATGGAAACGACATAATCTGCAAGAGGCAAACGCCGACGTTCAAACGTATTTTCAAAAACAAACCCGATACCCTGAGGCGGGTCGACGTAAGGCGATACTACCACTTTATAAAATGCTCTCGGCACTTTCACCTTATTGGGGCCTATTGTCGTATCATCAACAGAAACAAGCGGACCGCAAACGATAACAACAGCGCTATCTCTCCGAGCCCAATCGCGTATTTTCCCTTCGAGTCGATTCCAATCGCCCTGATTCAAAGACGGTGTCTGTGGACATATATTGGTAAGGTAAAACGACTCAGACATAGCCGTGGCACTCCACCTCATATCGGCGGCTGGTGCCATGTGCCCCCGGTCGAAACCACTACGCCGATAATCGGACAAACTGGCCTGTACTCCCCCTTTGAGTCCTTCGTCGGGACGGAAATCGTCCCGACGGGGAACACGGGCATTCAACTCACTCCTCAACAACTCATACGCCACCCAATTCGGCAAACGCCAGTCGTTATTGTAAGAGAGGGCATATCCGGCATAACAACGGACTTCATCGGCTCTATCATCGGTAAAAGGTGCAGGTATTTCCAGATTTTCATAATGTGCAGCGACATGGAAACGAGGCTTTTCTGTCCTGCTGCTTCCCGGGAATACCAACTCTATTTTTTCATCGAGCCACTCCTTGACCGAAAACGGCGTATCGAGATGTTTCTCTATCTGAGGCGCACGGTTATAAGCAACCCATAATATCAACACAAAAAAGAAGATTCCCCATAAAAGGGAAATCCATCGCCGGAAGGCGGGACGATTTCGTTTTTTGCGATTTACAGACATTCCGTTTTTTAACCATTCACGGGTACAAATGTACATATTTTTCTCCATTTTCGACGAATAGCCCCAAATAGGAGACTACCCTGTAAAAAAAACGGGCAAGCTCTTTTTTCTACACCCTCCTTTCACTATCTTTGTTTGTCATTTCGGTAAATCGTACTTTTCTCCTATTCCGGGAGAAAAGACCACCGGAATGCCAGCTTCATTATCAACCGAATTAATACCTTTACAAAAAACGCATTACAATGGAAAATCTCGTCAATCGTTTCCTCCACTATGTAAGTTTCGACACACAGTCGGACGAGCTGACCCATATGACACCCAGTACTCCGGGGCAAATGTTTTTCGCCCGGGAATTGGAGAAAGAGTTGCATCATATAGGACTCACCGAAATCTCACTCGATGAGAATGGATACTTGATGGCAACACTGCTGGCCAACTGCGACAAGAATTTACCTACCATAGGTTTCATCGCGCATCTCGATACCAGTCCCGACTGTTCGGGTCATAAAGTATCTCCCCGCATCGTCAAAAATTACGACGGGAAAGATATTGTGCTTTGCGCCGAAAACAATGTCGTATTAGATCCGGAAGAATTTCCCGAACTACTTCATTATACCGGACAAGACATCATCGTTACCGATGGAAAAACGCTGTTAGGGGCAGACGACAAAGCTGGTGTTGCCGAAATCATTTCGGCTATGGAATACCTCATCTCCCACCCCGAAATAAAACACGGGAAAATACGCATTGCCTTCACTCCCGACGAAGAAATAGGTCAAGGCGCCGACAAATTCGATGTAAAACGGTTCAACGCCGACTGGGCCTATACGATGGACGGCGGTGAAATAGGCGAACTCGAATATGAAAACTTCAATGCCGCTGTAGCCCGCATCACATTCAAGGGTCGCAACGTACACCCGGGATATGCCAAGCACAAAATGATCAATTCCTTGCGTGTGGCCATTCAATATGCCATCATGCTACCTCGCTGGGAAACACCCGAGCATACCGAAGGCTATGAAGGTTTTTACCACTTGATTTCGTGCGAAGGCAGCGTCGAGGAAACAACCCTCAGCTACATTATACGCGACCACGACCGCGATCGCTTCGAACGACGTAAAAAAGAATTCGAACACCTCGTACATAAAATCAACAAAGAATTCCCCGACTGCGCCAGTCTCGACATCAAAGACCAATACTACAACATGCGCGAAAAAATAGAGCCGGTCATGTATATCGTCGACCTTGCCGAAGAAGCCATGAAAAATGTCGGCGTAACTCCAGTGGTAGTTCCCGTCAGAGGTGGGACCGACGGCGCACGCCTCTCTTTCGAAGGATTGCCTTGTCCCAACATTTTCGCCGGAGGACATAATTTCCACGGACGTTACGAATTCGTACCCATACCATCAATGATAAAAGCCCGCGACGTAATCGTAGAAATCGCCCGCCTCGTAGCAGAGAAATAAGAAATTCTTCCCGGGAGGCCGGCACCGGTCTCCCGTTTTTACCTCCAAAAGCATTCGTCGGTTTTTATGAGAAAAAGCCTCATCGTACTTTTAGGACCTACCGGTGTAGGGAAAACGGAGCTCAGCCTGCGGCTGGCCGAGCACCTCTCCTGCCCTATCCTTTCAGCGGACAGCCGGCAACTTTACCGCGATATGGTCGTGGGGACAGCTGCTCCTACTCCGGAACAACTAGCACGGGTACAGCATTATTTTGTAGGCTCTCTGGCTCTGACCGATTATTACAGCGCCGCCTGCTACGAAGAGGAAGCCATAGCCCTTACAGAGAGGCTCTTTGCTTCACACGACACCTTATTGCTTACCGGCGGATCGATGATGTATATCGACGCCGTATGTAACGGTATCGATGAGATACCCACCATCAGTGATGAAATACGGCACGAAGTCATCGCCCAATACGAACAGAAAGGTCTTGATTCTTTACTCGAAGAATTACACCGGCTCGACCCCGTTTTTTATGAGCAGGTAGACCGGCAGAATCCAAAACGGATCATACATGCCGTCGAGATATGCCGCATGGCCGGTCAGCCGTACTCAGCACTGCGCACCAATGCGCGGAAGGAGCGCTCTTTCGACGTCGTGAAAGTAGGGCTTACCCGTCCGCGCGAAGAACTTTACGAACGTATAAACCGACGAGTCGATGAGATGATAGCCAACGGACTCGAAGCCGAAGCCCGAAAGCTCTATCTGTATCGGGCTCTCAACTCGCTCAATACGGTCGGGTACAAAGAGATGTTCGCCTACTTCGACGGAATATATGACCTGCCGACAGCCATCGAGAAAATAAAGCGCAACACGCGCGTCTATTCCCGCAAACAGATGACATGGTTTCGTCGCGATCCCTCCATCACATGGTTCACACCCGATGACGGAGCTAAAATCATGGCTTATATCGATAAAAGACTTTCCAAATAAAAAGGGAGGGCGACTTAAAATTAAGTCGCCCTCCCTTTTTATTTCTTCTGTTATTCTATCTCAAACGATCGGCCGAACGGACAAGTCGCTCGTCGGCACGAATGCGGCGATAAGCGATATAGTTGAGCACCAAAGCCACCACCGGCATAGATAATGCCGCCTGCAATTGTAGGCTCTCACCGTTGAGCGCAATATAAAGGTCATAAATATAAATACCCAAAACGACATAAAATGCAATAAGCAACAAAGCTGTAAAATTGCATACACGCATCTGCAACGGTCGGTTACGATACAGGAAAATACTTATCAAGGCCAACAAGGCAGACAATCCCAACACGATGGTCAGCGGCCACATTGTAAATAATAATTTCGAATCGGCCCCCGGCGTATAAGCCCCCATCGCCGAAAGAACCATCGGATCTTCGGGTGTAACTATCGTCGCCATAGGCATGAACATGCTCGTAATCACAAGAGCTGCGGCAAGAAGTAGATATACAGACTGCAAACGTTGTATCATAAGTTTATCGTTTTTTAGATTTAACGCCGAAGCGAGACTAAATGTTCGTGCTACTCAACAAACAATATTGAGTTTCTGCAACACGTCCCGTATTTTTTCGTATGTAGTAATGCGCGTAGGAACCAACGGCAGACGCAATTGATTCTGAATATATCCCATAGCATGGAGCAGACATTTCACTCCGGCCGGATTTCCGTCGACAAAAAGCAGGCTGAAAAGCTCGGTAAAACGGTGATGTATCGTCAACGCCGAAGCATAATCGCCGTTGAGCGCAAGACGCACCATACGACTGAATTCACGGGGAAAAGCATTCCCGATAACCGAAATGACACCCACCGCACCCAGTGTAATCAACGGAAACGTTATGCCGTCATCACCCGAAATAACCATGAAATCAGAGGGTTTGTTCTTGATGATGTCGTCCATCTGGGTAATATTTCCCGAAGCCTCCTTTATCGCCACGATATTATCGAAATCGCGAGCCAGACGCAAGGTCGTCTCGGCCGTCATATTCACACCGGTACGGCCGGGTACATTATAGAGGATAACCGGCAATTTAGTTGCCGAGGCTATTGCCTTATAATGTTGATAGATACCTTCCTGAGAGGGTTTATTGTAATAGGGAACGACCGAAAGTATAGCATCTATCCCATCGAAGTTTTGTGTTTTCAGATTCTCGACGATAGCATTCGTATTGTTACCGCCCAATCCCAAAACAATAGGGACGCGACCGTTTACTTTCTCAATGATAAATGCCCGTACCCGAGCTTTCTCGTCCTCGGTAAGCGTAGGTGTCTCGGCCGTAGTCCCCAATGCAACAAGATAATCTATGCCGTTTTGTATTTGATATTCGATAAGACGCGCCAACGCCGGGAAATCGATCGTTCCATCTTCATTGAACGGCGTGATGAGGGCAACGCCCATACCTTTTAAGTTGATTTGTGCCATATATAGTATCGTACCTATTTTTTCGGCGGTAAAATTACGAATTATTATTTTTCACTGCAATATTCTTCCAATAAAACAGTAAATTTCGGAGCAAGCCCTCAGCAGTAGCCTGTTCCGATTCCAGTTGTACCATAATGTCTGCCGGAGCAAGAGAATCTTTTTTCAAACCGAGACGCATAGGCGCGTTACTGGAAGCGACCAAATATGCGACCGGAAGATAATCGCTCAACGTCAAATCGACCAACACATCAGGCTTCAACGATTCAAATCGGCGACAGATTTCGGAACGAGGGCGGGTATTCCCCTGACAAAGATCTTCGAGAGATACCTCGACCGTATCGATACCCGGGAAAGATAGTCCGGTTTTCTGTAAAGCAAATGTAAAGTGATATAATACGATTTTCTTACCCTCACTCCCGATTACCCGCAATGCCTCCCCGACCTGTTGCGCACCTTGCATATCGGCCAAAACGACAATCGTCGAAGCCTCTCGGTAAGGGACAAACCGCTTCGCCCTTATTTTACGGCTTTTAGCGAACCTATGCCGTATCGATTTTTCGGTAAGATATTTCCACATAACAAAATCTGCTACTCCTCGGAAGCAATAAGTTGTAAAAACTCATCTTCCGAGATAATTTTTATTCCCAATTTCGTCGCTTTCTCCAACTTGGCCGGCCCCATATTTTCACCGGCCAGCAAATAGGTCGTCTTAGCCGATACCGAAGCTGTATTTTTCCCGCCGTGCTGTTCGATAAGCGTTTTATACTCATCTCGCGAATGTAGGGTAAACGTACCACTGATAACGACAGTTGCCCCTTGCAGACGGTCGGTACGGTCGGCCAGCCTTTCGGCCGAGAGCTCCATCTGCACACCGGCCTCTTTCAACCGCGCGATAAGCCGTGATGTAGAAGGATGAGCAAAATAAGCCCGGACACTACCGGCAATACGGGCTCCGATTTCATCGACCTGCATCAGTTCTTCTTCCGTAGCCGCTGCAAGACGATCGATACTGCCGAAGGCATTGGCCAATTTCTTGGCAACCGTCTCTCCGACAAATCGAATGCCAAGAGCAAAAAGTACCCGTTCGAAAGGAACGTTTCGAGAAAAAGCAATCGCTTCGACAATATTACGGGCAGACTTATCACCCAAACGTTCGAGCGACGCGATATCGCCCTCTTGCAACTCGTAAAGGTCGGCAACATCTCGCACCATTCCCAGACGGAAAAAGAGGTCTACCGTCTCAGTACCCAAACCATCGATATTCATAGCACGCCGACTGATAAAATGCTCGATACGACCCTTGATTTGCGGGGGACACGATTCATCGTTGGGGCAATACCATGCCGCTTCACCTTCGTAACGAATCAATGGTGTACCGCATTCGGGACAATGCGTGATAAAATGCACCTTCTCCCCTACCAATATACGGGCATCGGTATTGACCCCGGTAATCTTGGGTATGATCTCTCCCCCTTTCTCCACATAGACCCTATCTCCGATATGCAAGTCGAGCGATTGTATGATATCGTCGTTATGCAACGACGCCCGTTTTACGACCGTACCCGATAATTGCACAGGTTCGAGATTGGCGACCGGCGTAACCGCTCCCGTGCGCCCCACCTGATACGATACGGAATCGAGGCGTGTCTCCGCCCGCTCGGCCTGAAATTTATAAGCAATCGCCCATCGCGGAGATTTGGCCGTATACCCGAGAAATTTTTGCTGACGCAATGATGCGACTTTGAAGACGATACCGTCCGTAGCTACCGGTAATTTTTTCCGGTTTTCGTCCCAATAATCGATGAAGGCAAACATATCTTCGAGCGAACGACATCGCGTCATGGCTTCGGAAACTTTAAATCCCCACGTCCGTGCTGCGTGCAAATTTTCGAAATGATCGTCGGACGGTAAATTCTCGCCCAAAAGATAATAGAGATACGCATCGAGTTGTCGGGAAGCCACAATCGCCGAATTTTGCAGTTTCAACGTACCCGAAGCCGCATTGCGAGGATTGGCAAACAGCGGTTCTTCCTCGCGTTCGCGTTCGGCATTCAGTCTCTCAAAAACCGTCCACGGCATAAGTATTTCCCCCCGTATCTCGAAACGGTCGGGATAACCGTCGCCACGCAACACAAGAGGGACAGACCGTATGGTTTTCACATTTTCCGTTACATCATCTCCCTGCACCCCGTCGCCCCGGGTAACCGCCTGCGACAAACGTCCGTGTTCATAGGTAAGTGATATAGAAGTTCCGTCATATTTCAACTCCCCAATGACGGTAAAAGGCTCTTGCAACGACGTACTCACCCGCTCGTAAAAAGCGGCGACCTCTTCGCGAGTGTAGGTATTTCCCAAAGAAAGCATGGGGTAACGATGCTTCACCTGCGTGAAAGAACGGTTATGATCGTTCCCGACCCGACAGGTAGGAGAATTCGGATCGGCATACTCGGGGTACTGCTCTTCAAGCCGTTGCAATTCGGCCATCAACCGGTCGAATTCTCGGTCGTCTATTTTCGGTGCATTGAGAACATAATAATTGTAATTATGCTCGTCCAACTCTCTCCGTAATTGCCGTATGCGGGCTTCTGTCTCGTTCATGGTCGCATTTTTACATTGCAAAGATACCACAAAAAATAAGATACGGAAGAACGAAACATCAGAATATCTTCACAACGACCTCGGACCTATTTCTCAAAAAACCTACTGAATCGACCGATATAAAAAACCGGACGTCCATATATACCGGCCCAAAAACAGAATCCTCATCGGTGAGAAAGGCAGAATAAAATTTCATTCGGGAATAAGGACACCCTCCCGTCCCTGTCCAAAAAGTCTTATACCCGTTTATTGTCGTCGAACTTAGAAACTGAATTTCGCAGACAAATTTATCCGGTTTGCCTGATCTCCGTTTTTATCGAAATCCTTCCGCCAACCATGCAGATATTCCATTCCCAACTGTAAATCGGGAATAACATTCCAGAAAAGATTGGTAACGAGATATTGTCCGAGTTTGTATTGTCCGGGATTTACTATCCGATAATAATTTCCGGCATGAAGCATCGACTGGCTATATGTAGCTGACATGAAAATCTTTGGCGTGAAATTATATTGTACCCCGGCGTACCAACCCGACATAGGAAGGAGTTGCATTTTACCTACGTTATCGACATCGGGGACTATATCCACACTCAGATTGCTTATATCGTTTATCAAGCTCCCTATGCCTTTCCCGTAAGCATATTGGAGATATATTTGAAAGGGCTTTCCAATCGCAACAACAGAGGTAGCCTGCACACCCCATCCCGTCTGGCTATTGCTTTTATCATTAGCCAAGTCGGTATACGCTATATTCCTGTAAATTCCACTCAACCGGATATGACTCCTCCCCTTATTCCAACCGTACTGTACATAAGCGGGAACACTCGGGACGAGTTGATGGTCTACCGACGTATAACGATCGGTCGCCCCCTCGATACCGGGCATTTCCAATGCAATACCTACAGAAAAACCCTTTCCCAAAGTCCGTTCATAGCGTACAAGAGTGGTCCGATAGGATGTCATACCGCAAGGGCCTGCAAAATCGATGGTCGGAGGACCGGCCGCCAAATCCATAAAAGTTCCCGTATCATACCCAAACGTAATACCAAGAAACTGCACATAAGCATTTTGCAACTCAAATGTATTTCCATCGCCCCTCCAATTTCCGGCGGTATAGACAATAATATTCCCCCATTTACCGACCCGGCCCACCAATTTCAGAAAGAGCGTCGAGGTCGTTATATCCATCTGAAACTGGCTACGAGGTTTCCCCCCGGATATAAATGCTGGAAAAAAATCTATATCGTCCGAAATGCCGCCAAAGTCATATTCGACCACAGCCTGCACATATCCGCCTACACCCAAAGCCCACTTTCGCTTCCTGTCGGCCAACAAAAAACGAGGAATACCCGGATCATGAAAGTGCTGACGCTGAGTCTCTTTAAAGACGTTGACGATTTCGTCCTGACCGTTTTTATCCCGTGAAATAAGAATAACCGGCCCCGGTCCTTTTTCCCCGATCGAATCTTGTGCCTTGGAAGGCACGCCATACAATGCGATACAAAACAGCAAAAGAGAGGTTCTAAATATTAACTTCATATCTTTATCGGTAAAACATTTTTCTATCAACAAAACGCAATAAAAAAAGGTTTACGCATCTGAAACAGAACACGAAATACATCAAGAACAGAAAAATTGCAAAACATCGATACGGATTGTTTCCCTATTGACGAAAAACGGTTCAATTCAGACCCGATAATCTTCCAGATTTCACTTTTTTATAATATCTTTGCAAGAAGAAAATCAGAACGTCGAAATCATGCGCATCGATATTCTCACCGTCCTGCCCGAACTGTTGGAAGGACCTCTGAACCACTCGATTTTGAAGCGAGCCCAAAACAAGGGTCTTGTCGAAATTGTTGTCCATAATTTACGTGATTTTTCGACCGATAAACATCGCCGTGTCGACGACTATCCTTTTGGCGGCTCGGCAGGCATGGTGATGCAGATCGAGCCGATAGACCGTGCCATTTCCCAATTGAAAAGTGAACGGGACTACGACGATGTCATCTATACATCGCCCGACGGGGAAGTCTTCAATCAACCGATAGCCAACACCCTGTCTATGGCCGGGAATCTTATTATCCTATGCGGACATTACAAGGGGATAGACTATCGTATCCGCGAGCATCTCATCACACGGGAAATCTCCATCGGCGATTACGTCCTTACCGGCGGCGAATTGCCCGCTGCAATCATGTGCGACGCTATTGTGCGGCTTATTCCCGGTGCTATCGGTGATGAGCAGTCGGCTCTCTCCGACTCTTTCCAAGACAACTTACTGGCCCCGCCCGTGTATACACGTCCGGCCGAATATAAAGGTTGGAGGGTTCCCGATGTATTGTTATCGGGACACCAACGTAAAATAGACGAGTGGAACCATGAACAATCTGTCGAACGAACACGACGATTGCGACCCGATCTCTTCGCCGAAGAATAAACAAATAGAGGGGGGATATTCAAAAAATCTTTCGAAATAAAAAACAGGCTTGAAACCAAGCACTCTCTATTTTGTTATAAATAACTAAACGTCTATTTCACAATACAACACCACATCCCCATGAACTTAAATCCCGAAAACTTCGTACTTGTCGGAGCCATACTCCTATTTTGCAGTGTATTGGCCGGAAAAACAGGTTATAAATTTGGTCTCCCCGCATTGCTTTTATTTTTAGGCGTAGGAATGTTTTTCGGGTGCGACGGACCGATACCCTTTCTGCAAATACAATTCGACAGTCCGAAAGTTACCCAATTCATCGGTGTCATAGCTTTGAGCATCATCTTGTTTTCGGGGGGTATGGACACCAAATACCAAGACATAAAACCCATTATAGGACCGGGCGTAACATTGGCTACACTCGGTGTACTGCTGACGACTTTCATCACCGGACTGTTTATCTACTTTATTTGCGGTCTTATTCCCAGTATAAACCTCGATATATGGGAATCGATGTTGTTGGCAGCCGTCATGTCTTCGACCGATTCGGCCTCGGTATTCTCGATTCTCCGATCAAAAGGATTAAGTCTGAAAGAACGGTTACGCCCCACCCTCGAACTCGAAAGCGGTAGTAATGACCCGATGGCTTATATGCTTACCATTATTTTGATACAAATCATTCAGATGGGAGAATTTTCTTTTTGGAACTTCATCAGCACATTACTCATACAATTGGGCATCGGAGCATTACTGGGTTACCTTTTCGGCCGGCTGGCTGTCATCGCCATAAACCGTCTCAATGTACAGAACCAGTCGCTTTATCCTATCTTGTTGTTGGCTTTTGTATTCTTCATTTTCTCATTCACGGATATGTTGAAAGGGAACGGCTACTTGGCCGTATATCTGGCGGGTCTGGTCATAGGAAATTCCAAAGTGGTACACAAAAGGAGTATGGAAACGTTTTTCGACGGACTTACGTGGCTTTTTCAAATCGTCATGTTCCTTACGCTCGGCTTACTGGTTACTCCCAGTCAATTACCCCCCATCATCGGCATCGGGCTTGCTATCGGTGTTTTCATGATTGTTCTGGCTCGTCCCATCACCATATTCCTATGCCTACTACCGTTTAAAAATTTTACGACACGAGCCCGACTCTACATTTCATGGGTCGGTCTGCGCGGAGCCGTACCTATTATTTTCGCGACATATCCCATGATAGCCGGCATCGAAAATTCCGGTCTCATTTTCAACATCGTGTTTTTCATCACTCTCATCTCCTTGCTCATACAAGGTACGACCGTCGGGACAATGGCCAAATGGTTGGGACTCATCGCTCCCAAACAGGACAAAAAAGACTTCGACGTACAACTGCCCGAAGAAATAAAATCTTCGATGTCGGAAATCGAAATCAACGACCAAGTTCTCTCCGGCGGTAATAGGCTGATGGATATGACCTTACCAGACAATACTCTGGCCGTCATGGTAAAACGAGGGAATAACTTTTTCGTTCCGAAAGGAAATACGGTATTGAAACTCGGCGACAAACTTCTCGTCATCAGTGATAACGAGGAAGAGTTGAAAAAAGCGTATGCAGCCTTAGGCATCAAAGACTACTCTATCGAAAAGAACTGATTTTTTTAATACCGTTTTTAACAAGAAAAGCTATCCGGTCGGATAGCTTTTCTCTTTCTCGATCCTCCCCAAACGGATTTTTCACTTGGAAAGGAGTATGAAATATGTATGCCGAGATTCACCGGCATAAGCGACATTCAATCCCATACGGCGAAAACGACTCGCCTGTACCGACACCGGAAATAAATCATGCCGTATAGAGGAACGGAGACGGCTGCGATGCATAGCATTGAGCCACTTCCTTCCCTCGGTATGTGCAATAAGCAGATAACCGCCCGGGAGCAAATAGTCGGAAATCAAACGAGCGACCGTTTCATCGCGCCGAGACAAGTGCGGAAACACCGAGTAAAGAATAATAGCATGATAGCGACGGGGTAGCATATCTTTGGAAACATCGGCCGAAATAAAATGTATATGGGCATCATCTCCGTATTTGTCCTGCGCCACGGCTAGCATACCCGAAGATATATCCACGGCATCGATTTCTCCCTGTGGAGCAATTTCCCTTATATAAGGCAACAGTACACCCGTTCCCGTCCCCACATCGAGAACGGAATCGCCAGATTGTAACGGCAGCCACGCCAAAAGACAGCGTAAAAGATCGGGATCACGTATCATGCGGGAATCCCAAGAACGGCTCTGAGCATCGAAAAAAACACGTAAATCTTCTGTTGGAATTACTACACTCATAACTAACCGGCCATTTCGTTTTCTTGTCCTGCCTCTGGTATCTGTTCTTCCCAAAAACGACGCCACACCAACAAGCCTTCTCCCGACTGAGACGAGATTTCAAATATGCGCAAAGAAGGATTAACTTGCAACAGATTGGCTCTCAGACGTTCGACATCGCATTTCAAGTAAGGCAAAAGGTCTATTTTGTGAATAACGCACACCTGCGCACTCTCAAAAATATAGGGATATTTCAACGGTTTATCGTCGCCTTCGGTTATACTGATGACAACCACCCGTAACGATTCGCCCAAATCAAACATCGCCGGACATACCAAATTACCGACATTCTCGATAAACAACAAAGAACGCTCTTCCAAATCGAGCGACAACAACGCATGATGCACCATATCGGCATCGAGATGGCAACCTTGTGCCGTATTGATTTGCAGACAAGGTACGCCCGTCGCCTCGATACGACGGGTATCATTATCGGTATGTTGGTCGCCTTCGATCACAGCGACGGGTATATCCCTCGAAAGTGAAAGCAGGGTCTGTTCCAGCAATGACGTCTTCCCCGCTCCGGGAGAGCTTACCATGTTAACTGCACAAATACCTCTTCGGGCAAAATAGCTGCGATTTTCTTCTGCCCGGCTATTGTTGAGAGACAGGATATTCTGCTCGACGGTAAGCCGGTGCTCATGTTCATGAGGTATTCCCTGTTCATGCATACGGCGATGACGGGATTCTTCGTTATCGGACGTACAGCCACAATGTTCACACATATTATATTTTATTTCAAATTATTCAACAAGAATGGATTTCAAACGCAATTCCCGTCCATGCAACAATTCCGTTTCAATAGAATGGCAATGGGGACAAACCCCGAACTGCCGGGAAGGGGCAAATTCCTGCCCGCAAATTTTACAGCGTGATAAAGGTTCTACCTCCACGATATTTACTTGTGCTTTCTCAAAGGGGGAATAACGTTGCGCCGCTTTCATGGAAAAAGCAAGAGCCGAAATATCGACTCCGGCAAGGCGACCTACTTCAAGTTCTATTTCTTTCACTTCTCGTGCTTTCTGCTTGATCGCTTCCAAAGCGACTAAATCGAGAATACTAAGAGCAATAGAAAGTTCATGCATAGATTTAGGAATTTTATGTCAAACGGCCTCGGGCCGAGGCAATCACGGCTTGTCCCACGGCTATTGCACCGTCATGCACGGGCATTTGCTCGGGAAGATAGGCTGTAATGCCCTGCATCGAGAACCTTTTTAATAACAATTCCGAAAGTATTTTGTTCTGAAAAACACCACCGGATAAAACTACGACCGACAGATTTTCTTTCGACAATAAGCCAGCAGCTACCATAAACACTATCTCTGCCAATGTCGCATGAAATGCATAAGCAATATCAGCCACTTTGCAACCAGCCTGTAAATCTCTCAATAACGATATAAAAAGCGGAGTTAAATTCAATGGACTGTTCTCATCGACAGGATAGTTTTTATCCTTTATTTCCGCTCCTAAGGCAACCTGTTCGAGCAAAACAGCGGCCTCGGATTCATAACTGTTTTTATCACATATCCCGAGAAGCGACGACACCGCGTCGAACAACCGACCGACAGCCGACGTCTGCGGAGAAAGCTCCGGAGAAAGAATCATACGCTCCACCAATCGAACACGTTCATCGCCCACACGTTTGCAAAAACCGGACGGATACAGTCCGTCTGAGAAAGCACGTACAACCGCCACCGCCATACGCCACGGTTCACGAGCCGCCGCATCGCCCCCGGGCATAGACAGATAAGGGAAATGCAACAACCGCCGATAACTGCAACGGTCGACCCAAAGAAATTCCCCACCCCATATACGACCGTCATCACCAGCCCCCGTACCATCGAGACAAATTGCCAAAACGGGACGGGAAAGACGATATTCGGCCATGACAGCAACAGCATGGGCATGATGATGTTGCACCCGCACCAACGGTAAACCGTGTTCGGTCGCATACGATTCGGCAAAACGTGTCGAAAAATAATCAGGGTGTTTATCGCACACAACCAACCGGGGTTCAAAACGAAACAGACGTGTATAACGGGTAAGCGTATCACCATAAAGATCGGCAACAGCACAATCGCGCAATGTACCGATATACGGAGAAAGAATTATTTCCGAGCCTTTCCCTATGGCAAAATGGTTCGTCCGTTCGGCTCCGGCTGCAAAAACACCTTCTACCGGCATATCCGCAGGTAAAGGGTCGGGAACATACCCCCTAGCCCGACGCAATAACCGGGGAGCTTCGGCAATAACCCGAACAACAGAGTCATCTACCCGATTGTAAATATTCCGATTATAAGCCACCAAAATATCTGTTCCTTCCAGAAGTTGCACGACAGCCTCATCGTCATCGGCACAAAGCGGAAAACCTTTTTTATTCCCGCTGGTAAATACCAAAGCCTTCAACCCCGAATCGGAAAAAATATGATAATGAATGGGCTGAAAAGGCAACATCAGTCCCAATGTACAATACCCCTCATTGATAGCAGAAGCAAGTACGCGGCGCTGGCGAGCCAAAAGAATCGGCCTCCGCCAAGAGGACAACACGACTTCCTCCCTTCTCGAAAGAAATACAAAACGCCGTGCCGTTTCCATATCGGGAACCATGACAGCAAAGGGTTTATGTGGTCTCTCTTTCAATACCCGCAAACGCCTCACGGCCATAGGTGAAAAAGGATCGCAAATCAAATTATATCCGCCGATGCCTTTCAAAGCAACAACTCCGCCTCCCGACAAAACAGTAGCCAACTGACGGCGTATCGTCGGATAATCATCGATTACGGTGCCCGATTTCTCACGCAACGTATAATGCGGCCCACAATGGTTACACGCTATCGGCTGGGCGTGGAAACGGCGATCGGTCTCATCTTCATACTCCCGGGCACACTCGGGGCACATGGCAAACGACGCCATCGTCGTAGCAGGCCGGTCATAAGGTAAATCTTTTATGATAGAAAAGCGTGGGCCGCAAGAGGTACAATTCACAAAAGGGTAATCGCTACGCCTCGACTGGCGGATCATATCGTCCAGACATGCATCGCACACGGCAATATCGGGACTCACCCGGGTAACCCCCTCGCCGGTATCATGACTCGGTGCTATGAAAAAAGGCCCCGCAAAAGAAGCCGATTCCTCCTGCTCCTGCACATCAACGGAGTCGATACGTGCTACCCGAGGTTGCTCCGAAACCAACCGTTGCAGAAAACGATTTTTCTGTTCGGGATTTGCCATCAGACGTATAGATACGCCTCCGGTATCATTATCGACGGAACCGGCAAGCCCCATTTCCCCAGCAAGGCGGCATACATAAGGACGGAAACCTACCCCTTGCACCAATCCGCAAACATGTATAAGATATTCCATGATTTTTCAAAAACAATGCGACACGATAAAATGTTTTTGAGAAAAACGAAAGCTCATGTGTTTAGCAATTCCCGGAAAAATAATCCGCATTACCGAAGCCGATGAAAAAAATCCGCGTATGGCGACTGTCGATTTCGGAGGTATAATACGCACCATCTGTATAGAATGGGTAGATACCCAAAACGGCGATTACATACTGGCTCATGCCGGTGTAGCACTCACTGTCGTAAACCGGGACGATGCTGAAGCCGCCTTAGACGATTTCAGAAAATTATCGACATTCAACACCCGCCACCATGAATAATCGACATGCCTCCCAAACAGATGAAATAGTAGCGGCCATACACCGCATCACCCGCCACTCATGGCATATCATGGAGATATGCGGAGGCCAAACTCATGCCATAGCCCGCTACGGAATCGAAGATTTGCTGCCCGCCGAGATCACTTTGATACACGGCCCCGGCTGTCCGGTATGCGTTACCCCGGAATCGACCGTGGAACAAGCGTTACAAATCGCAAATCTGCCGAACGTTATTTTTACTTCGTTCGGCGATATGTTGCGTGTCCCGGGAAAAAGCGGCGACTTGTTGTCGCTAAAAAGCCGGGGAGCCGACGTGCGTATGCTTTATAGTCCGCTCGATGCTTTGAAAATAGCATCGGCCTCCCCCGAAAAAGAGGTCGTATTCCTTGCCGTCGGATTCGAAACCACCGCTCCCGTACATGCACTGACCGTAATGGAAGCTCACCGGAAAAATCTCCGAAACTTCACCATACTCCCGTCCCTTTTTACCGTTCCGCCAGCCATAGAAGCCATTTCCGCCGACAACGAATGCCGGATAGACGGTATTTTAGCAGCCGGTCATGTCTGTACGGTCGAAGGTTATACGACCTATGAAGAAATGGCCCAGCGGTTGAAATTGAGCATAAGTGTTACCGGATTCGAGCCGATAGACCTCTTACTGGGCATTTATCACGACATACGTCTTCTCGAAGCCGGGAAACACAGTGTGTACAATGCCTATCCGGGTATGGTAAACCGCACGGGAAACCTCAAAGCACAGAAAGCGATACAAGAAGTTTTCGAGCTGTGTGACCAATCATGGAGAGGCCTCGGTACGCTTCCCGAAAGCGGACTGAAATTGAGAAAAAAATATGAACTTTTCGATGCCGCAGAGCGTTTCAAAATCAAGAACGTTTTCTACGGAAAGAAATCGGATTGCAGTGCGGGAGAAATCCTAAAAGGGAAAATGAATCCCCTGCACTGCCAAGCATTCGGTACACGATGTACCCCCGAACACCCGCTGGGAGCGCTCATGGTCTCGACCGAAGGCGCTTGTGCGGCTTACTACCGCTACCGCCGATAAAACATTATATATGAAAAACGTATCTTGCCCGACATCGTATCAACGATACCGACACATTGTAGCCGCACACGGAAGCGGAGGAAAACTTACGCAACAATTGCTCGACGAAATTATTTTCCCCGCATTCGACAACCTATTTTTGCAACAACGCCACGACGGTGCCATACTACCTGTCGGAAACCGGAAAGTTGCTTTTACAAGCGACTCTTTCGTCGTAACACCTCTTTTTTTCCCGGGTGGAAACATCGGGCGTCTGGCCGTGAACGGCACTGTAAACGACCTATTGTGCTGCGGAGCGAAGCCTCTCTACCTCTCAGCCAGTTTTATTTTGGAAGAAGGTCTTCCGCTCTCCGATTTAAAAGAAATCGTCTCGGAAATGGCCAGCGCCGCCCGCACGGCCGGCGTATATATCGTTACCGGAGACACCAAAGTCGTAGAACACGGCAAAGGCGACGGCATATTTATCAACACGGCTGGAATAGGAACTTTCTACGGCGATCACGAACTCTTGCCGAGCCACGTAAGAAAAGGTGATGCCATAATCGTTACCGGCCATATCGGAGATCACGGCGTATGTATCCTTTCCGCCCGCAACGAACTCGGTCTCGAAAGTCATATCCAAAGCGACACAGCCGCCATGACCCCTATCGTAGAAAGATTGTTATCGAACATAGATGACATACACGTCATACGTGATGCCACACGAGGAGGTGTAGGTGAAGTCCTGTGCGAAATAGCCGACGCCGCTCATTGCCGTATCGAAATCGACGAAAAAAACATACCTGTGAGCGAAGCCGTCTCCTCGGCCTGCGATCTGTTGGGACTCGATCCTCTTTTCGTCGCCAATGAAGGGGTCATGGTCATCATTCTGCCGGAAAAAGATGCCGAAACAGCCCTGCGGCTTATCCGTGAAAATCCGCTCGGACGACACGCCCAAATCATCGGTCGAGTTACCGACGGCAAAGAGGGTGAAGTGATGATGCAAACCGTACTCGGGACTTACCGAAGTATATACCGGCTGAGCGGCGAACAACTTCCCCGCATCTGCTGATCCTCATCTTTATTACTGAATCGATATGAAAGAAAAAAGTTTGTACGACGAATTGAAAAACAAAGGATACACGCGACGAGAATTTCTTAAATTCTGCGGTATCATGAGCGCCATGCTCGGACTTCAAACCAGCGGTATGGCACAAGTCGTGGACGCGCTTCAGAAAAAACCGCGCAAACCGGTATTGTGGTATCATTTCCAAGAATGTACTTGTTGCAGCGAGTCATTCATACGAGCCTCCCACCCGCTCGTGAGTCAAATCCTTTTCGACATGATTTCGCTCGAATATACCGACACGCTGATGGCTGCTGCCGGAGAACAGGCCGAGGCTTTGCGGGAAAAAGCCATAAAAGAAAATTTCGGAAACTACATCATGATCGTCGAAGGCGCCATACCGCTCGGCAGTCCCGGTTACTGCACGATAGCCGGACGAGATGCCCGGGAGGTATTCGAAGATGGAGCCGCAGGTGCCGAAGCAATTATAGCATGGGGCAACTGCGCATCATCGGGCTGCATACAACATGCCTACCCAAACCCGACCAATGCTCAACCCGTACACAAAGTATTTTCGGGAAAACCGATCATCAATGTACAAGGCTGCCCGCCCATCGCCGACGTCATGGCCGGAATCATTACATACATCATGACGTTCGACCGCCTGCCGGAACTCGACAACGTAGGTCGCCCCAAAGTGTTCTACGGAAGACGTGTACACGACACCTGTTACCGCAGACCGGCCTATGATGCAGGGCTATTCGTGCAATCGTTCGATGACGAGAACGCCCGCAAAGGTTATTGCCTCTATTACATGGGTTGCAAAGGTCCCAATACGTTCAACTCTTGCGCCGTAATAAAATGGAACGACAGCGTAAGCTATCCCATACAGTCGGGGCACGGCTGCATAGGCTGTTCCGAAGCCAACTTCTGGGACTACGGACCTCTATACAGCCACATACCTTACGTACACGGTATCGGTATCGAAGCCACAGCCGATAAAATCGGAGCCGGACTGAGTGCTGTCGCCATCGGCGGTATTCTGGCTCATGCCGTCGCTACCAATATACAGAAACGCAACCTGATAAAAAACCGCATGGACGACCTCGACCTCAATGAGGAAGTCCATGAAGAAGATGAAAAAGATCTCGATACGGAAGAAAAGAAAATCGATAAATCTCTCTCCGAATCGAAATCGGACATAACCCATAAACCTCAACCGTAAATAAATCATGAGTACTCGAATTGTCGTCGACCCGGTTACCCGTATAGAGGGACACCTGCGCATAGAAGCCGAAATTGAAAACGGAATCATTCAAGATGCTTTCAGCAGCGGAACAATGGTGAGAGGCATCGAAATCATCGTGCAAGACCGCGACCCGAGAGAAGTGTGGGCCTACGTCGGAAGGGTATGCGGTGTCTGTACCTCGATACATTCCTTATGTTCGGTGCGAGCCGTCGAGAACGCTTTGGGTATTGTTATACCTCCCAATGCCGAGATGGTACGCAACCTTATGCAAGGCGCTCTCCTGATGCACGACCACGTCGTACACTTCTACCAATTGCAAGCCCTCGACTGGGTCGATGTAATATCGGCATTGAAGGCCGATCCGCGAAAAGCCTCGGAAACGGCCCAATCTCTGTCGGACTGGCCCAAAAGCTCTCCGGGATATTTCAGAGACATACAGCAAAAAATAAAAAAGTTCGTCAGCGGAGGACAATTAGGAATTTTCAGCAACGGATATTGGGGACATCCAGCCTACAAGTTACCTCCCGAAGTCAATCTCATAGGAGTTGCACATTACCTCGAAGCACTGGAAGTACAGAAAGACATCGTAAAAATCCAAACGATTTTCGGCGGGAAAAATCCTCACCCCAACTTCCTCGTCGGCGGTATGGCCTGCGCCGTAAATATCAACGACCCGAATGCCCTGAATCTTGAACGACTGAGCTATGTCGCCGAAATCATCGAAGAAAGCCGGAATTTCATTCATCAAGTATATCTGCCCGATGTCATCGCCATCGCTTCGTTCTATCCGGAATGGACTCACATCGGAGGCGGATTGCACAATTATATCTCATACGGAGACTTCCCGATGGGACAATACGGCGAAACAAGCACATACAAATGTCAGAGAGGCATTATCATAGGCCGGAATTTGTCGCACGTCGAGGAATTCGACCCCTATGCAAGCGACGGATTGCAAGAATTCGTCAATAACTCTTGGTACAGTTACAGTCAGGGAAAAGATGTCGGTCTGCACCCTTCCGTAGGAGAAACAGTTCTTGATTATACCGGACCTACACCACCCTACAAGTATCTCGACCACACCCAGCCGTATAGCTGGATAAAGACCCCTCGATATAAAAATACAGCTATGGAAACCGGCCCGTTGGCCCGCGCCATCATAGCTTATGCATCGGGACAAAACGACTATAAAGAAAGCATCGACCGCAGTCTCTCCCAGCTTCATGTTCCTTTCGAAGCCATGTATTCGACCGTAGGCCGAACTCTCGCTCGCGCCATCGAGGCGGATCTGGTCAGTAATTGGATGGAAGATTTCTATATACAACTGCTTACACAAATCAAAAACGGAGATTCCCGTATGTTCAACGATATTTACTGGGAACCCGATTCATGGCCCAACAAGGCTATGGGTTTCGGCCTAACCGAAGCTCCAAGAGGCTCTCTGGCCCATTTTGTAAGCATAGAAAACAAAAAGGTAAAAAACTACCAAATGGTCGTTCCTACCACATGGAACGCCTCTCCCCGAGATACGCACGGACAACGGTCGGCTTTTGAAGCCTCCCTATTGGGAACACCCGTACATGACACCGAGGCTCCTCTCGAAATCATTAGGACGATACACTCTTTCGACCCTTGTATGGCCTGCTCGGTACACCTCTATGATGAATCGGGCGATCATGTACACCAATTCGATACGATGTAAATCTGCTTAAACGAAGAACGATGATCAGCAAAAAAGCACATTTGACAGAAGTGTATGTATGGCAACTTCCCGTACGCATCTTCCACTGGGTAAATGCCTTGTGTATCGTTATACTGTGTATTACGGGATACATCATAGGAAACCCGCCGGCCATCATGCACGCTACACCGCCGGTCGACAACTACTGGTTTGGCTGGGTACGCCTCACTCATTTCATAGCCGGATTCATTTTCATCTTCAACTTCTTGGTGCGTATTTACTGGTTTTTCGCCGGTAACCGCTTTTCCCGATGGCAAAATTACATTCCCCTCACCCGCCGGCAATGGAGAAGTATTTTCGACACGACAAAAGTAGACATACTGCTGCTCTCGCCCAAACCGCTCTATGACATAGGCCATAACAGCCTCGCCGCATTCACTTATTTCGGACTGTTTCTGGCCATGTTCGTACAAATATTTACCGGGCTTGCCATGTTCGCAGCTTCTTCAAATGCTTTTTACGCCCCGTATTTCGAAAAACTGCTGATCGGGTCGGGCGGATTCTTTCCTATACGTAACATACATCATATTTTCTTATGGGTATTCGTACTCTTCACAATCGTCCACATATATCTGGTATTTTACCATGATTACATCGAACGCAACGGCATAGCCTCTTCGATAATCGGCGGCTGGAAATTTGCCGACAACCGGCTGGTCAAAGAAATGGTCGCGGAAGAACGCAAAGAGCGTAGCATACAAATAAAAAAACTGAAAGCCAGCCGCTTGAAACGGCAACAAATAAAACAGGAAAGGAGATGCAAATGAAAGATATTCTCGTCTTGGGTATAGGTAATCTCGTGTTGCGCGACGAAGGGGTGGGCATTCATGCCGTCGATTACCTGCAAAAACAAAACCTCCCGGCAAATATCGACCTGCTCGACGGTGGAACCGGAGGAATCGCCCTCATCGGCATTTTACAAGAATACCGGCGCGTAATACTTATCGACGCAACACTCGATAACAACCCTCCGGGAACGATAAGGCATCTGCGACCTCAATATTCGCAAGACTATCCACCCTTGCTGAGTGCACACGAAATCGGTCTGAAAGAGATGATAGATGCCATGATGATACAAGAGCGGATACCAGAAATCGATCTTATCGCCATATCGGTAGCATGTGTAAAAGAGGTGGGCATGCATTTATCACCCGATGTAGCCCGCGTAATTCCCGAAATCGGCGAAAAAGTATGTCAATTAATAAACTCTTACATAAAATCCTAATGCTATGGGAGATAATGTATTTATTTTCAGCGACAACAGACGACGAAGAATCAACAACGGGCTCTACCTTTCCCACTATGATTACTCCAAAATGTGTCTCGAATTCATTTCCGATACCACAATAAGCAAATCATTGAAAATAGAATGCGACACAGCCACCTTCTCGGTTCACTTCCTTTCGCCAGAGAAGAACGAATAAATCCGCGGAAAATTCCACAAACACCGTTATCGGGCATCGGAACAATCGTCTCTGAGAAAGATTTTCCGTCATTTCTCAAAATGCGATGGAAGAGAAAAAAGGCCTTACTCGCAGGAGCAAGGCCTTTCCTAAAAAATATACAGTCAAGAACTATTCTTCTACGACTTCAAACATATCTTTTCCCACACCGCACAAAGGACATACCCAATCCTCGGGAATATCTTCAAAAGCTGTTCCGGGAGCAATACCACCATCGGGATCTCCGATAGCCGGATCATATATCCATTCACACACACTGCATTTGTACTTTTTCATAAACAGTTGAATTTTAAGTTAATAACAAAAGAGTCAACAAAAACTTTATTTTCTCCTATATGTGGAAAAACAAATATATCATCTTTTTGTTTAATAGCATACAATGGTAAGACTATTTTATATATTTTTGCATAACAATACCCCAAAATAAAATTATATGAAAAAACGTATCCTTTTGACAGCATTATCAATTCTCGCTGTAACTGGAGCTTCTTCGCAAGAAAAGCTCGAAACACCCTGGACAAAAGCGGGTTTTGTAGGTCTTAAATTCACCCAATCGAGCTTTACCAACTGGGCTTCGGGCGGTGAAAATGCTTTGGCTCTCGATGCCCAGTTCACTTATCAGGCCGATTATAAATACGAAAAACACTTATGGCAAAACCGTGTCGAATTCAATTACGGGTTCAACCAAACAGGCGATGCACCCTTGAAAAAAACAACCGATAAAATATATCTCAACTCCAACTACGGGTTCCAAATACAAAAATCGCTCTACCTAAGTGCATTCCTTACTTATCAATCGCAATTTTCCAACGGCTATAAATACGGCTCGGACAATGAGCGGACTTTTGTATCGCGTTTTATGGCTCCCGGATACATCTCGGCCGGTCTCGGTATCACTTGGACGCCTGCCCCTATTGTAACCGCCGTGTTCACACCGGTTACTTGGAAAGGGACATTTGTGCTCGATGATGAATTGGCCCGGTCGGGCTCATTCGGCGTAAAAGACGGCAACAAGGTCTTGAACGAAATGGGAGCCAATCTGAAAGTAGAGTTGAACTACGACATCATGAAAAACGTAAATCTCTACTCCCGCCTCAATCTCTTTACCGATTACATGCGCGGGAAAGAGGCCAAAAACATAGATGTTTCCTGGGACGTACAGTTGAATATGACGATCAACAAATGGCTATCTGCCTCGGTGTCGACCAATCTCGTCTATGACAATGACATCAAGTTTGCCTACGACAAAAAAGACAGCCAAGGCAATATCATAGGAGAAGGCAAATGTTCGAAAATCCAATTCAAAGAAGTTTTGGCCATCGGGTTACAATATAATTTCTGATTTCTTATTCCCCCAAACGATCGCGGGTGGCCATGTCGAGGCCACCCGCGATCGTTTTTATTCAAAAAGCCTCCTCTTGAAATTCCAATTCAATACCCAGACATTTATCTACACAATATCCGGCTGAAATAAGGATACAATATCCACAAACCTCAAAAAGAAAAAATAGCGTCGCCGTAATCACAATGAAAATGCCGAGCGTTTGAGGTAAATAGAATTTCTTTTTACAGTATTGTATATATAGATAGGGTCAACCTATATACACATTCAACATAAGATATATGTATGCCTTATCAGCTTTTGTGTTATGTTTATCAAGCTCGAACTGGATTTTGTCCTCACGAGCCAGCCAACCTATCGCACTGGCCAATTCCATATCGTCAAAACCCGTTGCTTTTTTCACTTCCTGCAACTCCCATTTACGTTGATTGTCTTGATTTAACAATCGCCAAAGTATTCCGGCGTTCTCTCCAATTACATGTTTATCCATAATTTATAATGTATATAAGCTATTTTTCATCAAATTATAAGACAAATATATAAATTCAAAAACAAATTATTTACCCCCCCCATTTATTAATATAAATTAACTTATCAAGAAGTTGTCCAGCTTTTACTATGCCCAATAACTCACATACATTGAATAGGGTTTTATTCTTACTATATTTTTATCCTATTGCATTTACGCTTCGACATTGCTCGTTCATTGAGAATTCCCCCCCACACAACAACAGCTCTCATCGGTCTTTCCCGGAAGAGAGATTTCCCCCGAACAGGAGATAGGAGATCTTATAAAAAAGGCTTTTAAAAAAGAAAATCGCCAATCATCTTAAAAAAAGATGATTGGCGATCTCCGCCGTTGCCCGGGAAGGATTCGAACCCTCACAGGCGGAACCAGAATCCGAAGTGCTACCATTACACCACCGGGCAATTTTCGAGTGCAAAGGTGCAAATTTATTTCATATCCTGTACACTTTTGCGGAGCTTTTTTATCGCAATTAACTTTTGTTAAGCAGTGGATATTTATCTCATTTCAAAGCCGCCTCTATCACCCGATAAGAATCGGTGATCAAAGCGTCCATATCGTAATGTCCATCGGCCTGCGGGAATATAGGATCATGCACTGTCAATACAATCTTTCCGGGACGTATCAACTTGGAATTCTTAGACAATACTCGATAAGAGCCGTCGATGGTCAACGGAACGACAGGCAAAGAAAGGTCATCGGCGATTTGATAAGCTCCTTTTTTGAATCGATGTATCTTACCGTCGGGTGTACGCGACCCTTCGGGAAAAACGACCAACGACATACCGCCCGTAAGAATTTTTTCTGCGGCAGCCAACGTCTCTCTCAATCCTTTGCCCGAACGGTCGACAAAGATAAATCCGGCTGCGGCACACGCAGCACCGACAAAAGGTATACGGCGCAACGAACTTTTCATCATCCATTTGAATTTATGCCCGAGATAACCGTAAATGAGGAAAATATCGTATGCTCCCTGATGGTTGGCTACAAAGACATAGGAGGTGGAACGGTCGAGCTTCTCCCTCCCTCTGACTTCGATACGCACCAAAGAGATAAGACAAAAAAGTCTGGACCAAATAAGCCCCGGATAGTAGCCCCACACCCGGTGATTACCGAGAAAACAGCCAATGATAGTGATAAGCGCCGTCATAATAGTTATCACCACCATGATAGGCATGACAATAATCCACTGATACAAAAAACGCAAGACGACCATAATTGAAACGGATTTAATAGGCTAATACAGAAAAAGGCATTGTAACGTTTTTACAATGCCTTTTTTCTTAGTGTCCGAGATGAGATTCGAACTCACACGATCGTTATGATCACTACCCCCTCAAAGTAGCGTGTCTACCAATTTCACCACCCGGACAAAAATCTTTTTCGTTTATATGAAGGTGCCCAAAACAGGACTCGAACCTGCACGTTCGTAATGAACACTAGTCCCTGAAACTAGCGCGTCTACCAATTCCGCCATTTGGGCTCGAGAACTTCGTAAAACGAATGGAGCGAAAAACGGGACTCGAACCCGCGACCCTAACCTTGGCAAGGTTATGCTCTACCAACTGAGCTATTTTCGCAAATCAATATGTCAAAGAATTTTCTTAGAGCGAAAAACGGGACTCGAACCCGCGACCCTAACCTTGGCAAGGTTATGCTCTACCAACTGAGCTATTTTCGCGTTTGCGGTTGCAAATATACGGCGATTGTTTGATTTGTACAAATAGTTAGAGGCTTTTTTCTTCAAAAAAATTCAAGTCATTTGTAAATGAACGATTTACCGACGACCTATCATCGAGAAAAATTCTTCCCGTCTCGCCCAATCTTCAAAGACCCCCGTATAAGAACTGGTCGTCGTTACCGCACCCTGCTTCTCCACACCCCGCATTTGCATACACAAATGGCGGGATTCGATTACAACAATAACGCCCTGCGCATCGAGCGATGCCTGCAAGCTCTCGCATATCTCGGCCGTAAGCCGCTCCTGCAACTGCAACCGACGTGCAAAGGCATCGACCAGACGAGCCAATTTACTGAGGCCGGTTACACGGCCATTCGGTATATACCCGATATGGGCTTTCCCGAAAAATGGCAATATATGATGCTCGCAAAACGAATAAAACTCAATATCCTTCACAACGACCATTTGTCCCCGCGAACCGTATTCTTCTTCAAACAAAGCCGACTTGATAATCGTGTCGGGCGATTTCCTGTAACCCGATGTAAGCGCCAACATGGCCTTAGCTGCCCTCATCGGGGTTTTCAGCAAGCCCTCGCGGTCGGGATTTTCTCCCAGAATTTCGAGTATGGCTTTATAATGTCCGGCCAACAGCTCTACCCGTTGGTCGTCCGAAAGATTCTGTATACTGTCAGACATGACCTTATTCTTTATACAACGGCAATACGATCTCGTCCTTGACGATACGCATCTCGACCGAATATTTTGGAAATTTTTTCTTCAAGACCTGCATCTGCGCATTGGCCTCTTCGTAAGTGCGGTAGTCGCCCACACGCAGACGCCAAAACGGAGAAAGATAAGTTACATAAATCGGTATCTCGGGCATATCCCCGGCAACAACGTCCGAACGTAATTCGGCTTCTTCCCGGGAATTGCGTTTATTATCGGAGAAAAGCTGTATCCGATATCCTTGCGTAGCGATATTTCCCTCTTTATCGACTTTCTGTGTACCGCTGTTACGGGAAAGACGCACATCAAGTACCGAATCTTGATGCAGTACCACCCAAGCGCCGTTCATCGAACGGTTCAACGACTGCATAATCGTCGTATCTGCACTATAAGACTGGGCAGCCGCCGGGAGGGCACAACTCAAAACGAGAGAAAAAAGAAGAAGCGTTTTTTTCAACATAAGGGTAACGGTGATAAAAGAGGGAAATCGGACGATTTTGTAACCGTCCGATTCTCTCCGGTTTTTATATGGCTTAAAATGCTTCGATAATGCCCATGAACGAATCTACTTCGAGTGCGGCACCACCTATCAAACCACCGTCTACATCGGGGTTTGCAAACAGTTCTTTGGCATTGGAGGGCTTGCAGCTTCCGCCATAGAGTATGGAGCAATTTTCGGCTACTTCTTTGCCGTATTTATCGGCAAGGGTTTTACGGATAAACGCGTGCATTTCCTGAGCTTGGGCAGCCGTAGCGGTCTTGCCGGTACCGATAGCCCATACGGGTTCGTAAGCAAGAATGATTTTTCCGAAATCTTCGGCCGATAAATTGAACAGAGATTCTTCGATTTGTGCTTTTACGACATCGAAATGTTTACCGGCTTCGCGTTCTTCGAGAACTTCGCCGATACAGAATATCGGGGTGAGATTATTAGCCAAAGCCAAGAGAACTTTTTCTTTGAGTATCTCGGGTGTTTCATGGTAATAAGCACGACGCTCGGAGTGGCCCAAAATCACATATTCCGCACCGGTAGAGGCAACCATAGCGGCCGAAACCTCTCCGGTATAGGCACCCGAAGCTTTGTCGGCACAGTTTTCCGCAGCAACACCGATTCTTTTCGTATCGATAGCCTGAGCCACCGACGCAAGATGTATGAACGGCGTACCGATAATCACATCGCAATTTACTTTTTTACCAGCCAAAGCGGCTTCAATACCTTTTGCCAATGTCAAACCTTCTTGCAGGGTCTTATTCATTTTCCAGTTCCCTGCCACAATGTTTTTTCTCATAATGATTCTAAGTTATTATAATTGGTTCTCTTCTTTATTTTTACGATTTTTTTCCATGACGGCTTCTCTTATTTTCCGCAACCGGGCGACACGGCGCACCCTCGCCTGCACGACATAGGCTTCGACAGTCTTCGAGGTAAGCAGCAACAGCAACATCGGCACGAAAAATACCACCAATACCGTCAATAGCGGACGCCGAAATGTGTATGGCCTGAGCTGGCCGAAAGGCAATTCGTCGAGCGGGGCATTCAACTCTGCTTCTTCGGGCAAATGCACCGGACGCACTTTTTGCACGATAACGCCATCATGCAACAGAACAATGCCGGGATTTCCCCGTACAATCGTCTGTATGGTCGATGCGTCCATCGAATAAAAGGGGTAATCGGCTCCCGTGTTGTCCTGCCATTCGGCGATCTCCTCGGGCGAGGAAGCCGTAAGGCAATAGAGGTTATACCCGTACTCCTGCGTATAATCGTAAAGCTCGTCGATTTTATCGATGACACTGCTTTCGGCCGCACTGAGAGAGGGGGACAAAATCAAGAACGTATAATTCGGATCGGAAAGTATCGCCTCGGTAATATCATCTTCGCCGTCATAAACCACAAAATTCTGAATACTGTGCACCGACGGCGCGGGAGCATCTATGCGCTCGACAAAATGCCAAGCCGTATCCGACGGAAGTTCGTCTACGGTAAACTCGGCGCGAACATCGCCATTCCGGTATACATATCGCGGCTCGTCGAACGCTTCGAGCGAAATGGCCTCTTCTATATTCGTACCCAACTTATACGGACGGAAATCGAATACCGGCTGGAAATAATAAGCATACAACGACATTCCTACGGCAAAAAGCACGACAAAATATACCGTCAACGACTGAATTTCTTTATGATACACTCCCCTGAGACGATGATTGCAGCGAAGAAGGAAAACCGTCAACAACAGTAAAACGACATTTTTGGAGAACGACTGCCAATGGGTAAGATACACGGCTTCGCCGAAACAACCGCAATCGCTGATCGGATCGGCAAGCGCCAAATACAATGTAAGCGGCGTCATGACAAGCATCGTGAGAAATAGCAAGATCGACGTTACCCGTCGGTAAGAGCCGAAAAGCGTATTCACGCCCAACACCAATTCATACACGCCTATGCACATAGCCAGAAAAAGAGATATGGGCATTATGTAATCGAGCTCGAACGCCGACAAATACTCCCGTATCTTCAACGACGTACCCATAGGATCGACCGACTTGACAAATCCCGAAAAGACAAATGTCGCACCGACAACCAACCGTGCCAATACGACAAACGTCGGCTGTATGTTCCGCAGCCATAGAGTACGTGCCGATCTATTCACCATATTCGATCTTTATCAATCCGAAAAGAGAATAATTGATCATATCCATATAATTGGCATCTACGCCTTCCGAAACTTGCGTAACGCCCTCATGATTCTCGATTTGTTTGGTCCGGCATATTTTCATGAGAATCAAATCGGTATATGACGAGGGACGCATACCTCGCCACGCTTCGTCATAATCGTGATTCTTGGCATACATGAGATTTTTGGTTACCGTCATATATTTGTCGTACAGTTCGAGGGCTTTTTCATTGGTTATATCTACACGGTCGGCATATCCCAGTTCGAGCTGGATAAGAGCTATGATACCATAGTTGACAATACCGATGATTTCGGATCGTATTCCCTCGTCGATCATCGACGAGCCTTTTTCCTCGATACTCCGTATGCGTTTAGCTTTGATATATATCTGGTCGGTCAGCGACGAAGGACGCATGATACGCCACGACGCACCGTAATCTTCGAGTTTGCGGGAAAAGAGATCCCGGCAGATAGAAATAACTTTCTCAAATTGTGCGACAGTATCGGACATAAGCGTTGCTTTTTTCTCCCGCAAAGGTAAATATAATAAGTGAAACAGTGAAATTTAAGAGGGCTTTGATTTTTCACATGTTCCACACTTCTCGATTTCGTTGCGGTAAAGAGCGATATAGCGGCCGGCCACAACATCGGGAGCGTAAGCCGAAAGCACTTTTTCCCGGGCTTCGTGCGAAAAGGCCCTGTGGTTTACGTCATATAACAAGGTATAAATACCGTGCGCAAAGTCTTGCGCCGACTTATATCGTGCCACATAACCATCGACATCATGGTCGATCATTTCGGGTATCCCACCCGTATCGAATCCCACGCAAGGAGTACCGCAAGCCATCGCCTCCATGATCGTATTGGGCAGATTATCTTCGAGCGAGGGTATGACAAAGACGTCGGCCGCATTATATATATCCACCATGCGGGTTTCGTCTTCGATATATCCGGTAGAGTAAACGGCAAGCGGCAAACGGTCTTCGAGTTCTTGCGAACATTTACCCATTACCACAACAGCCAATTTTTCTTTTATATCGAGATATTTTTCGAGGAGAATCCGGCAGGCTTCCACCAGATAATCAAAGCCTTTCCGTTCATCGGATATTTTCACAGAGCCGAAAAGCAGCAGTTTTTTATCCAGCGGGAAACCGCATCTCCGGCGGGCTTCATCTTTATCGCCCGGCTTGAAAAACGCCACATCGATGGGATTGGGAATGCTGGTTACATGCTGCCCGACACAAAGGGCGCTGCGGCAGGCCTCTGTTCCCAACCAGCGGCTGCACGAGACGAACGTTATATGCCGGCCGCGATAAAGTTTTTCTTTCCGTCGAAAAATTTTTCGGGACAAATCGCGACTGCTCCCTCCACCCCAAAGGTAAGGACAGTCGTGGCAAACGTCGTGAAAATGTATGCAACGGGACGGATAATGGCAAATCCCAGTACACGGCCACAAATCATGCAACGTCCAGACAACTGGCTTTCCCGAATCGAGAACCCTCCGAATATCCCGAAGCGAAAGCATTCCTTGATTTATCCAATGCAAATGTATCACATCGGCCTGCTTAAACTCGGGCGTACTTGTAATATCTACTCCCGCATTGGCTATATCGACCGCAAAAAGGTGATGTTTCCTAAAACGGTTTGCCGCCCACACGACTATGCGTTCCCATAAAAAACGCCACTGCATGAGAAAACGGTTTCCTACGGCTACGACATCGGAGTTACCGGAGCTCTTATCCCGAACCAACATCTTTACCTCGACACCGTTTTTTTGAAGTGCAACCATCAACCGGCCGGCGGCAACAGCCGCCCCTCCGGTGCGTTCCGATGTATTGACTAGCAGTACCCTCATTCCTCCTATAATTTTATACGGCAAAAATACCTTTTTTCCCTATGAAAAAGTTCCAAAATCATATTTTATTTGTAATTTTGCACCATTTTATTGGACGGCGTTATGTGCGAAGACTCACTCGCACAGGTAAAGTATTCCGCCACGTACACAAAATACAAAGACATCAGCATTCAAAAATGAAGAAAGTCATTTTTTTAGGATTAGGATATATCGGTTTACCCACAGCTGCCATAGCCGCCCATCACGGATATGATGTGGTAGGTGTCGATGTGAATCCATCGGTGGTCGAAACGATCAATCGGGGAGAAATACATATCGTAGAACCCGAGTTGGACAAAGTTGTCAAGGAATCGGTACAAAACGGTCATTTACGTGCTGTATCCAAACCCGAGGCAGCCGACGCATTCTTCATTGTCGTTCCCACCCCTTTCAAGCAAAACCACCGTGCCGATACCACATACGTCGAATCGGCGACACGCTCGGTTATCCCGTTTCTGAAAGAGGGAGACCTCTTCGTCATAGAATCGACCTCTCCCGTCTTCACGACCGAACGTATGGCCGAACTGATATATCGCCAGCGCCCCGAGCTGCGAGACAAAATATTCATAGCTTACTGTCCCGAGAGGGTATTGCCGGGAAACACCCTCTACGAGCTGGTACACAACGACCGGGTCATAGGCGGTATCAATCCCGAATCGACAGAAAAAGCCATAGAGTTTTATTCGGCATTTGTACAGGGTAAACTCCATCGTACCAATGCCCGGACAGCCGAAATGTGCAAACTCACCGAAAATTCGTCCCGCGATTCTCAAATAGCTTTTGCCAACGAGTTATCGATGATCTGCGACAAAGCAAAAATCGACGTGTGGGAATTGATAGAACTTGCCAACAAGCACCCGAGAGTCAACATATTGCAACCGGGCTGCGGTGTAGGCGGTCATTGCATCGCCGTAGACCCGTGGTTTATCGTATCGGACTATCCAGAACAGGCGCAACTCATCAAACGTGCCCGTGAAACCAATGATTATAAAGCCGACTGGTGCGCCAATAAAGTATTGGAAACGTGCCGTAATTTCGTAGAAAAGAACGGACGCGAACCGATTGTTGCCTGCATGGGTCTTGCATTCAAACCGAACATCGACGACCTTCGCGAATCGCCGGCCAAATACATTGCCTCCCGGATCATCTCCGAAGCCCGTGCCGATGTACTGATTGTGGAGCCCAATATATCGACACACACCAGTTTCAACCTGACCGACAGCAAAGAGGCTTATGCAAAAGCCGATATCATTGTATGGCTCGTGCGCCATACACCATTCTTAGAATTACCCAAAGACAACAAAAAAATAGAATTAGATTTTTGCGGCGTACGTAAATAACAGAACATTTACCCGCAAAGAGGACAAATATGTCATGAAAAAAGTATTGTTTGTATTCGGAACCCGCCCCGAAGCCATAAAAATGGCTCCATTGGTAAAAGCCTTTCAAAAAGACTCGGAACATTTCGAGACAAGAGTGTGCGTTACCGCACAACACCGCCAAATGCTGGATCAGATATTGGAGGTATTCGACATCGTACCCGAATACGACTTAAACATCATGGCACCCAATCAGGACTTGTACGACATCACTTCCCGAGTTCTGCTGGGGTTACGCGACGTACTCAAAGACTTCCGTCCCGACATCGTGTTGGTACACGGCGATACGACAACTTCTACGGCAGCTGCCATTGCCGCTTTTTACCAACAGATTCCCGTAGGACACGTCGAAGCTGGCTTGCGTACCTACAATATGCTCTCGCCTTGGCCCGAGGAAATGAATCGCCAAGTTACCGACCGAATCTGCACGTATTACTTCGCTCCGACCGAGAAATCGCGTCAGAACTTGTTGAAAGAAAATATATCCGACGAAAAAATTTTCGTTACCGGGAACACCGTCATCGACGCTTTATTGATGGCAACAAGCATTTTCGACAAAAAGCCCCATATAAAAGAGGCCACAGAAAAAGAGCTTCAAGCAAAAGGTTACACAATCGGCAAACGTCCTTATATCTTGGTTACGGGACATCGTCGTGAAAATTTCGGAGAGGGCTTCTTGCACATTTGCAAAGCTATTCGGCAAATAGCCTCGGAACACCCCGATATGGACATCGTCTACCCGGTACATTTGAATCCGAATGTACAAAAACCTGTTTACGAATTACTCTCGAACACACCCAACATATATCTTATCTCACCTCTCGACTACCTGCCTTTTGTCTATGCCATGCAGCACTCAACCTTATTGTTGACCGACAGCGGCGGTGTACAAGAAGAAGCGCCCTCACTGGGGAAACCGGTTTTGGTCATGCGAGACACAACCGAACGCCCTGAGGCAGTAGAGGCAGGAACCGTAAAATTGGTGGGTACGAATACTTCGGCCATTGTGGACAACGTTACCCTCTTGCTGCAAAATGAGGACGTTTACCGGCAAATGTCAGAAAGTTACAATCCTTACGGAGACGGACACGCTTGCGAAAGGATATTGAATGCGTTGAGATAAGAATACCAACCTCCTTATTACAGACATCTTTCACTCTGCTGACGTATCGGGAATATCTTGTTTCAAATCGGGGTGAAGGTAAACGGCATGTATTTTACGTTTGCCCTCGGGGGGAATTGTCATATAGTCCCGATACAAATCCCGAAGATAAGCATCTGGATCGGCCGGTGCATTGAAATTTCTTCCTTCAAACATAATTTCGGAAAGCGGGAAAACAGAATCTTTCCGATGTCTTGTCCCATACCAGTTTTGAATTACGATATTGGAAATATACGTTCTTTTCGGGAAAAAAGGCTTTAAAATACCCCATAGCCCTCTATAAAGGAGATATTTACCCCCGAAATAAAAAAATTCCGCAAAAGAACGAAGCGAATAGTAATGTGCCCTGTGTAAGATAAGGTGCGCAATAGAAACGCCATGCCCCAGCCGCTTCACCAACGACTTAGGCATCGACGGGCACGATACAAAAGGGAAAATATCGATAAAAAGACCTTTTTCATAATCGGACTTGAAAAAATCGGCATCTTCGATATAAAGAGAATTTCTATCGCGTATTTTCACAACAGAACTTTTGTGAGCGGGATCACTACGGCGTGTCTGTAAAAAAAGAGTTTCGGGCAATTCTGCCGGAGCAATTTTTTCAAAACGTTCCAAATCGGACTTCGTCATACCTATATCAATATCGTCGTCCCAGGGAATAAACCCGCCATGACGCACAGCACCCAGCAGACTACCGCCATCAAGCCAATAACCGATACCGTGTTTCTTACAAATGCGATCGACCTCTTCGAGTATCGAAAGCTGTTTCAACTGGCAAGCACGCAAATGATCGGCCACATAAGCCGAAAGATTGGGATTACTCATATTCGTTCTTTTTCACATCTATAACCTGCCCCGTAAAATCAGAGAGCAAAGATTGCACGGTAACTTCGGCAACTTTTTCGGAGGGCAGCAACGTATCGTCGGGTTCGACACCGAAATTGTGTATCCGCATAGGCGTCTTTGTACGTTCGGGATTAATGCAATTCACGCTTATACCAAACGGTTCCCATTCCTGCGCAATCGCTTGCACGAAGTTCACGATAGCGGCTTTGGTCGACGAATAAATACTATAAAAGGCTCTGCCCCGTGTATATGAGCTGGAAGTAAAAAACAGCAATTTGCCTTTGCTCTCTTTCAGGTAAGGATAAGAGGCCACAGCCACATTTACCGTTCCCATATAATTGGTATTCACTGCCTCGCATATCGTGCGATAATCGCAACTCACAAGAGGTTGCTTATTCAGCAATCCCGCAGTATTGATGACATAATCGATACGACCCGTCTCGGCAAAAACATCTTCGAGTACTCGGGTTACCGTATCTTTGTCGCCGACATCGACACCGCCCTGTGTCCGGGAAAAACTATAAACGAGAACCTTATGTGCCTGCAACACTTTTACCACGTCGGCTCCGATTCCATAACTGCCACCGAAAACGACGGTAACTTTCCCATCCAACGATTTGCTGTCAATAGGACCATGTCCGAGTTCGCTTTTACGTAACTGAAAAAACTTGTCGAGCAAATAGGTGTCTTCTTTGTACGTCAACTTCATATTGCTCTCCTCCCCCATTACCACATACACGGGTACATCAGGCAGATATTTCACGACAACTCCGCAATCGTCGGTAACCTTGAATGCCGGGTCTTTCAATGCTATATCATAAGCCTTCCGTATCGTTTCGAGTCGGAAGGCCTGCGGTGTCTGTCCGCGCCTCAGCCGGCTGCGGTCGGGAATCGATTCGATAAAATCCCCATCGGTCTGTATAATGGTATCGGTCGCGGGCATTGCCACATCGATGGCTTCATAATCGGCAAGAGCATCGATGACATCGTTGAGAATACGCTGGCTTACAAGCGGTCGCACGGCATCATGAAAAATAAGATTTACTTCGCAGCCCTCATATGCCCGAATGGCCGAAAGGCTCGAATGATAGCGCTCCTCTCCTCCTTTGAGTATTTTAAGCACTTTTTTCCAACCGTTTTTTATGATTATCGATTCAAAATCGGCGACATAGAAAGGATTCGATACAATGGCAATTTCATCGATGCGAGGATTGTGCTCGAAAACGTCGACCGTATGTTCGACCACCATCTTGCCAGCAACCTTAAAAAACTGTTTGGGTGTGGACAATCCCAAACGGCTACCGATGCCTCCGGCCAATATCACAGCTATATTTTTTCTCATGGTACAGAGATTATATGTGTACAAAAATAACAATTTAATATCTTCTTTCCACAAATGCACTTCCGAGTTTCTCCCCGACAGACCATATCTTTTTTCCGATTTCCCATACGCCGATACCCTCCGCTCAATCGTACCGGGAGGTACTGAGAAATCTGAAATAATCGCTGCACGAAATCGGGAAATAAAATCCCCTCAAATAATCTATTAAAGTTTTTTTGCAACGGGGGGGGGTATATAACAAATATTCACAATTTCGCATACAAAAGAGTTGCAGACGAAAAAAATCGAGTCGAGAGAGACTTGCCTGCAAACGCAGCATATACAAGGCTTTCCGCAATACCGGTTCTTCTGAATCGATATGCGAAAGAAACTCTTCGGCAGTCGAAAGGCGCAAACGTATCGTATCTTTCAATTCCTTGTGTAAACGCCACGTCCTCCGCAACCAACGGAAGACATTCCCGGCACTCTTGCGACTGCTTGTCGGAACGATATAAGTATAGGCCGAGGCATGGCGGCGATGCCTCGAAAGCACTTCGCCGAGAAACACGATACTGTCGAACGCGGCAGCCGTCAAAGCCAAAATGAGATCGTAACAACGATATACGGCAATGGGTGCAGGATCGGGCATGAGCGAAAGCAACCGACGGGAAAAGACGGTCGAGTGTCCCGGGAAAATACCCACGTAAATCATACGCAACAGACTGCAATTCGGCACCCGGGAATCAAATGCGTAATCTTTGCCGTCGCCGTAAAAAGGTTGCGAAAAACTGGCACACATGAGCTTATCGCCGATAGCCTGCATCTGACGTTCTATCTTGTAGGGTTCCCAAATATCGTCTTGGTCGGCAATAGCGATATAGTCGCCCGAGGCCTTCCCCAACGCATCGAAAAAATTACCGTTCACCCCTTTCCGAGTCTTATTACGTATGGGACGAATATGCGGATAACGGCTCGCATACTCGCTCACGACCTCGAACGTACCGTCGGTCGAACAATCGTCCTGTATGATAATTTCCTCGACAGGATAGGTCTGCGCCATAATCGAATCGAGCTGTTCGCGTATAAACGACTCGCCGTTATAGGTGCACATGACAATGGAGACCGTGTTTCTTTTCATATCCATACGATTACCGATCATGACGGACAGAGCGCCGTCTCAAAAATTCGATGCTCTCGCGCAACACTTTGGCCCGGCACACCCACATCATCGCCATATATATAACGGCCGCCGTTACCACTTTTGCAGCCAACAACAAGTAAATATCCGAAATTCCGCGCGTTATATAATAGGTCGCTGCCATCGTTGCCAATGCGATGAGGGCAAAAGGGAGCACGTCTCTCAGCAAATCGAGAAAACGTAAATCGAGCTGCTGGCGGACAAACAGATACCATACCCCCAGCCAAGCCATATTCACCGCCACGAAAGCCACGATCATATTTTCGATTCCATAGGGGGACATCGATACCAATACAACGATTTGCAACAGACACAATATAATGGTATTCCACATGTATATGTGGGATTTCCCGCTGCTGATGACAAGATTGGAAAACAGTCCCTGCACCGGGACGAATGCTCCCCACACGCACAATATCTGCATCATAGGTACGCTGGCGAGCCATTTCCCGGTAACGCATACAACAATCAGTTCCCGGGCAATGAAAGCAAGCCCCAGCATCAGCGGGAAAGAGACGAACGCCGTAAAACGCAACATTTTACGGAAAACGGCCAATTGCCGTGCTTTATCACCGGCCACCTGAGAAAGAACCGGCTGGGCCACCCCTACAATCATTCCGTTGACCGTATTATACCCCATCATGTTCCACTTGGCCGCCTGCGTATAATAGCCGACTTGGGCAGCAGAAAAAAGCCGTCCCAAAAGAACCGAAAAAATATTGTTGTTGATGTGTACGAAAATATTGGTCGCCAACACCCGGCTGCTGAAACCGAACATCTCCCTCAACGGCCGGAAATCGATATGAAAAGACGGACGCCACGGCGTAAGCAGCCAATAACACATCGAAGAGACCAAAACATAAATTACGCTCTGCAAAGCGATTCCCCAGTAAGCCAATCCGTTATAAGCGGCTGTTACGCCGACCGTCCCCGAAACCGCCAATGCCGACAACTGCGCTATCGTCCGCTTCTTTACCATGAGATTCCTGAACAGGTATGCGCTATGGGCCGTTGCCGTACTCGACAAGACAAAGCAAAGGAAAATAAATCGCGAAAGAGGAATGAGTCTCGGTTCGTCGTAAAAGCGGGCTATAAGGGGGGCACAGAAAAAAAGCAGGACATATACCGAGACCGAAACCAATATGCTGAACCAAAAAACGGCATTATAGTCATTCGACGTTACGTCCCGGCGATTGGTTATCGCCGAGATAAAACCACTCTCCTGCAACGAGCCGGCTATCAAAGTAAAAATCGTGAGCATACCCACCAGTCCATAATCGGAGGGAGAGAGCAAACGGGCTAAAAAAATACCGAAAAAGAGATTCAACAACTGCTGCATGCCGTTGCTGAACCCGCCCCAAAACAGCCCTTTTGCCGTTTTCTCTTTCAATGACGATTCTTCCATACTTCCACGTCTCCGAAAAAACTGTCGGCAGAAACTTTTCCAACCTATTTCCCGCCAAAGTTTTTACTATACAGACGTTCAAAGATAAGGCTATTTTGTCTATAATACAAAATGGGACGATGAGATTTTCGACGGAACGACATCTCTTCCAAGCGGATTGTCGACAACACTAACTCCGAATTTCTTTCTGAAAAGCAAGTCGTTCGGTACCGTTTGCCACACGAATAATACCGCAAAACGAAAAACCGTATTTTTGTAAAAACCGTTGCAATATTTTATTGTCGGCATGCGTATCGACTCTGATGTTTTCCTGCCGGGCAAGACACCAGCGGAAACAGGTATCGGCTACACCCCGGCAAGTGCCGTCGGAAGCCAATCGGTGTATCGTCGCATAGGGGCGGTCGTTGAGCCAACTACCGTTACGAATTTCTTTATAATTGGGATCTTTACCCACGATAAAAGCAAATGTCCCCACAACATGCCCTGCGTCATCTACCACACAATAGCAATCGCCGTTCTTTATATCGGCCATTATCCGGTCGGGCGCAGGATAACCGTCGATCCACTGCGCCGGATTACCGGACTCTTTCATAAACAAACGAGCCTTGTCAAAAATGCGTTCCAACGTGCCCAAGTCCTTTTCTACCGCTTTCCTTACTTTCATTCGTTACTCCGGATAATTTTCTGCAAATGTAAATAATCCAGCGTAAAATGCAGAGACTCTCTACCGATCGAATATAACAAAATTTTCTATTCCCATTTTTTTACATTAGATTTGCAAATCATCAATAACAAAATCTTCTTAATTCTATGAAACACACATTTTCGAGCAAAAAAATTTTTTTTGCCGTTCTATGTATTTTCTGTTCTTCGGCTGTTTTTTCCCAACAGCCGATTCCTGAAAAGCCCCGTATTCTCATCAGTACCGACATCGGAGGAACCGACCCCGACGACAACCAGTCGATAGCTCACTTCCTGATGTATAGCGACCTGTTCGATACAGAGGGTCTCGTATCTTCTCCCTCTTACGGTTCCGGCAGCAAAGCCGAACTGTTGAGAATGATCGATCTCTACGAAAAAGACTTTCCCCAACTGAAAAAGCACAATAAAAATCTCGCTACCCCCAAGTACCTTCGTTCCATCTGCAAACAAGGACGCCGGGGTGCCGCCCCCTACTGCGGATATATGACACCGACCGAGGGCTCGGAGTGGATCGTCAAATGCGCCCGGAAAAAGAGCGACCGGCCATTATGGGTACTCGTATGGGGCGGTCTCGATGATATAGCCCAAGCCCTGCACGATGCGCCCGACATTCAAGACAAAATACGAATTTACTGGATAGGCGGCCCCAATAAAAAATGGAGCACAAACAGCTACGCCTATATCGTAGAGAATTTCCCCGACTTATGGTTTATCGAAAACAACGCCGCTTACCGGGGCTTCATCGGGAACAAAAAAATCGCCGACCGCTATAACGGCAATTACTACGACATCTACATCAAAGGTGCCGGACACTTGGGGGCCGACTACATCAACTACTACAAAGGGCAATCGAAACTGGGCGATACGCCCTCGCTCCTCTATATGATGGACGGCGACCCGAACGACCCCTATAAAGAATCATGGGGCGGCAGCTTCGAACGCTTGCCTTACAGTTCCCGTGTCGTAATTGACCGGCCGGCTACGGCACAAGACACGGTACCGGTCTACTCGATCATCGAATTCCGCATAAAAGGTCCGGTTACAGACATTCCGGCCGACTCGACCTGCTTCACCCTCACCATCGGAAAACAAAATTGGGGTGGATACCATTTGGGCAACGGTGTGTATGCCGTAAGACACACGACCTACTATTTGGGAACATTGCCCTACACCATCGTTTCGGATATTCCGGGTTTCCCCGAACAGAAAGGTGAAATCACCATCGAAAATGTGTGGCCGGGGGAAAAACGGGCAACCGACTATCCCGTCGGCAAGAATTGGTTTACCGATCGCGGAGACAAAAATCTCATAGAGAATGATTGTTTGGGAAGCAAAACCGTATCGAAATGGAGAAACGATGCCATGGAAGACTGGGGTAAACGCTGGTCATGGCTGAAAAAATAAAACCTTTATAAAACTCAATATCCCGACATGAAAAAATTACTGTTCGCAGCATTGGCCTTATCGTGTATTCTCCTGCCTGCCGAGGCCAAAAAGAAAGTGCGCGTACATACCATCGGAGATTCTACGATGGCCGATTACGCCGAAAATACCACCCGCACCCGAGGCTGGGGAGAAATGTTCCAAGAGTTCTTCTCCGACGATGTGGAAGTCATGAACTACGCCCGGGGCGGACGCAGTACCCGCTCATTTATCAACGAAGGCCTCTGGGACAAGGTCAAAGCCAATATCCGGAAAGGCGACTATGTACTCATACAATTTGCCCACAATGATGAGAAAGGTGGAGGCACGTACAGCGACGACGGACGGGGTACCGACCCGTGGGGGCATTACAAAGCCAACTTGGAAAGATATGTGAACGAAACCCGGGAATCGGGCGGAAATCCGATTCTCGTTACCCCTATCGTGCGCCGCTATTTTATGAAAGACGGGACGATCAGCGCCAAAGGTTGCCACAACCTGAGCGCATCGCCGGCCGACTCGACACTCGACTATGTATTCGTCATGAAACAGGTAGCCCACAATATGGACGTACCTCTTATCGACCACACCGCCCTGACGAAAGCTTTCGTCGAAAAACTGGGCGAGAAAAAGACGGTCGCCCTCATCTATGTGCCCACAGACGGCACCCATACCCAAGCGACCGGTGCAGCCCTCTATGCACAAATGGTAGCCAAAGAATTGCAGGAGATGGGAATACTCAAACGTTCGGTACACCCGGAAACCCCGATCGTACTGAATCCCGAGTCCGTCAATTTCAACACGTTATATGTAGGCGATGAAGCCCGTATCTGTTTCGATTTCGTCGGCTTGGCCCTACCCGGTTCAAACGGGAAAGTAACCATCACCGCCCCCGAAGGCATGACCGTGGCATCGAGCCCGGAAGCGCCCAAAAGCCGTCAAATCGACATCGAATACTCCGACGGCAAATTGTGGAACCAATGTTTCTATCTCTATTTCAAGCCCACCCGACCGGGAAAAATCGACGACAAAGTAACCATCTCTTGCGGGAAAATAAAACGTACACTGCCCGTATATGCCGATTGTAAACAAATCAGCAAAGAGACCCCGAAAAAAATCGCTGTCAAAAATCATACGTTAAAAGGCTTGGTGGAAGAGGCTTCGGGTATTACGATAGAGAAAGGCGCATGGCCGGCCGACATCGACGAATCGGGTAGCCGTTACATCGAATTTTTTGTCAAAGGTCTGAAAAAGAGCGTCATCGTAAGACAAGTATCTTTCACCTTGTCGGGAAAAGTCGCTTACCGCGTCGCCGCATCGAAAGGGAACGATTTCTATCCGAGAACCGACTTGGGCGAGAACCAACGGGCCGTCGAAGGCACGCAACAAATCACATTGCCGGTAAACATAACGGTAAAGCCGAATGAACGGCTGGGCATACGCATTTTCCCGTGGAGCACCGAAGCAACCGATTCTTTGCATTTCGACATCGAAGGATTCACATTGGAAGGTATGGAGATAGAATAAACCGTCTCCCACTCCACACTGTAAATAAAAAGCGCAGGAGATTTCCTGCGCTTTTTATTTGCCCATCTCGGTGTGCGGTCTATTTCCACCGTTTTTCCCTGATTGAGCACTCTATCCCGAGAGAGGGAGATACGGGCTACCCTTCATCGTCGGACTGGACGTCGCGACACGCATCCTCGCAAAGCGAACACATCTCGCGATACTCGTTCCAATCGGGATCTTTCTCGGTATAAATCGTAATAGGCAGTTGCTCAAAAGGGGCCAATGCCTGATTGAGACGCTCGCCGAATGCCGGAATGTTACGGGTGTAAAAAATCCACGTCCGTGCCCCGTCGCCGGTATATACGCCGGTAAGTATCGAAAGTTTGTCTTTCTCCATCGCTTTTTGCAAAGCCTCCTGCGGTTCCTCCATGCGTTTAGCCTCCGCCTCATCGGGCATACCGTTGGCGGTACGCACATACGGCCACGTAATCTCTACCCGCTCACCGAACTTCCCCGACGCCATAAACGCATCTATCTCATCGCGGCCGCATACGATGACCATCGTCCCGCCTTCGCCTTCGGTTACGGAGGTAAACCAGTTATTCGTCAATTTCATGCTTTCTTATTTTTACTGTCATACATAGATATAGAAATAAAAAATAAGGAAAATCAGACATTTTTCTTTTTACTTCATATCTGTACAAATGTACAAAAATAACTTTTGCCCGAAAGTAGCGCAGAAAAAATTTTATCTATGCATAATTATTTTCGGAGATAAAATCCCCCATAACCGATACCGACTTTTGGCATACCGCCCGACACACACGACCTATCCCATTATTCCGATTGAGCGTCATAAGTTCAGCAAAAGGCTCGTCTTCCATGTAGCATGGAGATGCTTCGCTATCGCTCAGCATGACAGACATGTGTCATTCCGAGCAAGGCCGGTAGGCCGCCGAGGAGTCTCTATGTCATCTCGAACGCATGTGAGAGATCTCATGCCATACGTCTTAGCCGGAGATTCTTCGGCTATCCGCACCACAGAATGACATGCGCTTAGGTAGAGATTCTTCACTCCGCTTATGCTACGTTCAGAATGACAAGAGGGTATGGTAGTATTTCATGGTATATACCGAAAAAGCCGCTTGACAGCGGCTTTTCCGGTTGAGGGAAGATGTTTTTATCGTATGATCGTCATTTCATCGATAAGATTTTTGGCTCCGGCATATTTGTCGATAATGAAAAGTACGTAACGTATATCGACATTGATGCAGCGTTGCAGGTCTTTCTCGAAAACAATGTCGCCGCTCATGGCTTCCCAGTTGCCGTCGAAGGCTGCGCCTATCAGTTCGCCATTGGCATTGATGACAGGACTGCCCGAGTTGCCGCCCGTAATGTCGTTGTTACTGAGGAAACAGCAAGGCAGGTCGCCGTTTTCCATGGCATATTCGCCAAAATCTTTATTGATAATCAACTCTTTGAGCTTGGACGGAACGACAAATTCCCAATTATCGGGATCTTCTTTTTCGAGAATACCCCGTTGCGTGGTGTAATAGCGGTAATCTACGCCGTCGGCAGGCGAATAGGGCAATACGTTACCATAGGTCATGCGTATGGTAAAGTTGGCATCGGGATAAGTCGGAGCGTCGCCGGCCATGTCGAGCAACCCTTTGATATAGATTTTCTTGGCGCGGGTCAAGCGGTCGTTCAGCGGTTTACGTTTGCCCGATAGTTCTATCGATTTCTCTATATACGCATTGCGGAGGGCTACCATAAGGTCGTTTTCGAGCGCTTTGGCCGAAGGCTTTTTACAGAATTTCTCGAAATTGGCATCACCGGCAAATACCGATTTCTCGAATGCCGCATCGACATAACGATCGATGTCTCCCTTGAATTTTTTATCGATGAGGTCGAAGATGGCAAGACGTTCACCCTCGGGTACGGCATCGCGGTAAGCCTTCAACATGGCTTTGGCCACCCGGCGGTCGACCTTCCGGTTATAGTTTTTGTCGGCGAACTTGCCGTAGTTTTCTTTCAGAATCGTCATCAGGGAATCGACACGGGGCTGGTTCTTTTCTTTGAGCGCCTTTATCAATGCACCCGTAGGCGGTACTTGTGAAAACTCCACAGCGATGGCGATACCTTCGAGCAACTGGTAGTAAGCATAATTGACCGACGACAGTTCTTTCATGACGGCTTCGATGCTGTCAAGGGCGGCGATATACTCGGGGTGATTGTTAGCACGCGACCACTGGCGCAATGCCTCTTCTTCTTTTTGCTTTTCGCCGATGACGTCCAACTTATCGATACCCCGGTTCATGCCGATGGCATTTTTATGATAGTTGCTCGAACGGGCGTATTTGCTGGCGTACTGTATGCGTACGGCAGGGTCGGCCAGCATCTCGTCGAGCATTCCGGCCTGACGCACACCGCGCATGTTGATGCGGGTGGCATTTACCACATCGCGCATATCTTCGATTTCCCACGAAGTATAATAACGATTGGTCGTGCCGGGAAATCCCATAATCATAGCATAGTCGTTCTCGGCAACGCCTTTCAACGAGATATTGAAGTAACGTTTGGGTTTCATCGGCACATTGTCGGCACTGTACTCGGCCGGTTTTCCGTCGGGAGCGGTGTACACGCGGAAGAGAGAGAAGTCGCCCGTGTGGCGCGGCCACATCCAGTTGTCGGTATCGGCACCGAATTTACCGATCGACGAAGGGGGCGCACCCACCATACGCACGTCGTTGTAAACGGTGATGGTGAACATGAAGTAACGGTTACCGCCGTAAAAGGGTTTAATGACGACTTCGGCAAAAGGGTTCTCGGCGAGGAATTCTTCACCGGCCATTTTACGAGCCTGCTTGTTGAGAAAAAGGGTGCTGAATGCGTTCATCTCATTGCCCGACTCCTCCACGGCTTTGTTGATGCTGTCGGTAACTTCCTCGATTTTTTCGATGAAACGTACCTGTAACCCCGGCGTGGGAAGTTCGTCTTTCTTCTCCATTGCCCAAAAGCCGTCGGTCAGGTAATCATGTTCGACGGTACTGTGTTGTTGTATGGCATCGTATCCGCAATGATGATTGGTAAGGATAAGACCTTCGGGCGATATGATTTCACCGGTACAGCCTCCGCCGAAAATGACGACGGCATCTTTCATCGATGTACTGTCGGGATTGTAAATATCATCGATGTCGACAAGCAGACCGGCTTTTTTCAGCTGTTCGCTATTTTGCTGTTTGAGAAAAGGGAGAAGCCACATACCCTCGTCAGCCACCGCCGGCGAGACGGCAATGGTGGCAGCGAGCAGAGCTGCTAAAGATTTTTTTAACTTCATAAGGTTCGTTTTTAGTATGTTTTGTTGTTATATCAGATATTTCTTTACGATTTTTTCGGTTTCGTCCCAGAGTATTTTACGCATAGGATGTTCGGTGTATTTGGGAGAGAGCGGCTTTACCCGACAACCGGCGTTGAATGTACCCGAACGCCCGTCGGCATCGGTGTCGAGCAACAGATTTATGGCTGTTGCGGCCCCCTGTCGCGGCGTGCGGATAAACGGCCGGAAAAACAGGTCGCACAATATGTCGATGACAGGATTGTACATTTTTATAATATTGGTCGATACGATGCCCGGGTCGGCCGCATTTACGGTAATGCCCCGGTTTCTTACCCGGTCGGCCAGTTCAAGGGTAAAAAGAGTCAAGGCAAGTTTAGTATTGCCATATATAGGAATACGCCAAAAACCTCCTTTGCGTCCCCGGGTAAAAAATTCGGGCAAAGTGATTTTCCCGATGGCATAGGTGCACGACACCATGTTCACAATGCGGCTACCGCTGTGCATAAGAGGGAGCAACTTGCGAGTAAGCAGGTACGGAGCGACATAGTTGACGCTCGTAGTACGGGCCAGCCCGTCGACCGTCTCGATGTGTCGCGGGTCGAGCGTACCGGCATTGTTCATGAGCAGATCGATGGGCTCATTACGCTGTAAAAGCCTATCGGCCAACCGTCCCACCGATGCCAAAGAGCAGAAGTCGGCCGTCATGATTTCTACGGATTTGTTTCCTGTACAGGCGACGATTTCCCGACGTTTCGGTTCTGCTTTCTCCTCATTTTGACAGACCATGACAACGGTATAACCTTTTGCAGCTACTGCAAGGGTTATTTCCCTACCCATTCCGCCGTCGGCTCCTGTGATAACCGCTAAATGTCTCTTTGTGGGCGTATGTTTCGTCATGGGAAAACAAAATGCGCAAATTTACACATACGAGAAATAAAAGCGGCTATACGCGCTTTTTATTTCTCCTTTTTTCCTTCTCCTATATCGGTACAAAGATATAAAAAAATCTCCGGGAAAAGAAATAGCGGTGTTTTCTTTCCCCGAAGATATTCCGGCACAAAATTTGACAAAAACAAAATATCCTCGTCGGGCGATATGAAAATGTATCGCCCTGATGCCACCGGTCGGTTGGAGCGATATGACGGTTTTCAAATATCCGTTCTCCGTTCTTATAGAGGAATTTAAACCATTTTCAAACCGACTATCGATGCAATCAGCGTAGTAACGAAAAATATTCGAGCGAAAGAGATCGGTTCATGAAAGAAAATAATACCCAATACCACCGTACTTACCGCACCTATACCTGTCCACACGGGATAGGCCGTACCAATAGGTATCGTATGTACCGCTTTGGCCAGCAATACCATGCTGATGGCCAGACAAATAAGGAATCCGACTCCCCAAAGGTAGTACTCTATGCCCGAGAGTCCTTTCATTTTTCCCAAACAAAAGGCAAAACCGGCTTCAAAGAATCCGGCTATGACTAAAACAATCCAGTTCATATATTCAGGGTTGACCATATAAGAATCTGTTTCTTATATAATATAGGGATATTATTTGAATTCGAGCTTTTCAATTTCTTTTTTCAGGCAAGCGGGCAGTCCGTCTATCTTGTGATGGCAAGCCATTTCGAGAGTGTACATACGCCCTATGCAGTAGTTGCTATGCCCACAGGTATTACAAGCGTTTTCTTCCCGGGCCATACGATTCACAAAATCGGGTTCATTGAGCAATGCCCGGCCCATCTGTACACATTCGAAACCGTTATCGAGCACTTCGTCGATTTTTTTTCGAGAGACAAGCCCACCGACATATACCAGAGGTATTTGCAATTCTTTTCTGAATCTCAGGGCATCATCGAGGAAATAGGCCTCTTTGAAAGGTTCGGACGGTATCATCATGTGCCCAAACATTTTTACTCCATACTTCAACCACCAACAATCCATGTAATGGGTCATCGTCTTGATGGGCATAGCACCCCGCATCACATACATGGGAGCTTTGCTCACAAAACCTCCGCTCAAAACAAGCGCGTGTACACCCGATTGTTCGAGACGTTTGGCCACCTGCATGGTTTCGTCTATCTCCATACCTCCTTTGAATCCGTCCCGCATATTCATCTTTACGAAGACGGCCAGATCATTTCCGGCAGCCTTCATCACTTCTTCCATACACATATCCATGAATCGCATACGGTTTTCGAGCGAACCTCCGTATTCATCTTTGCGGTGGTTGGTATAAGGCGAGAGGAACTGACTGATGAGGTAGCCGTGTCCCGCATGTATCTCCACGGCGTCAAATCCGGCTTCACGCGCCAAATTTACAGCCCGGCCGAAGTTTTTGGCCATTTCGGGTAATTCCGATTTGCGCATGCCGCGCACGAATGTGGGCGAATAGAGATTGAAGCCCGTCGATGCGGAGATAGGTGTTACACCGCATATCTTCTTGTGCGACATATTGCCGCAATGTCCCAGTTGTATCGAAGCTGCTGCACCAGAACGATGTATGTCATCGGTGATTTCTTTCAGTCCGGGAATGATTTCGGGACGCATCCATAGCTGACGGTCAAACGACAGTCCGCTTTGGCATACCGCCGCATAAGCGATTGTTGTCATGCCTACACCGCCGTCGGCGACAGACTTGTGGTAGTCGTGCAACATTTTCGACGGTTTATTTCCGGGACACATACTTTCGAAGGCGGCCGAGCGTATGGTACGGTTACGCAGGGTGAGCGGGCCTATGGTAACAGGTGTGAAGAGTTTCGATTCCATGATGTGATATATGTTTGTTGTCAATAGATATACGGAAAGATGCGTTTACGGCGACCCATACGTTGTTCTCCGAACTCGTCCCGGTAACGGTGGTATATGGCATCGGCACGCGGCACAAGATTGGCAAATGTCCACCAAGCAAACACGACACCGGCAGCCGACCAAGTAAGAATGGCAAATCCTGTCCATTCGACAATTTCTCCGAAATAATTGGCCGAAGTTACCCGAGAATACAACCCCTTGTCGGGCAGATAATGACGAGTATCTCCGGGTTTTCTCAGATGGCGTATGACATTGTCGGAATGCAAATTTATCGCCATTCCCGTAAAAAAAACAAGGGTACCGATTATAAACTGCGGGGTTGTGAGCCACGACACCGTATAACGGTTGTCAGGCGCGAGGTAAAAAAGCCATTCACCTTGTATGAATCCGTTCAGAATATTGAAGACAACACCCATAAGCATGACCGTTACAGGCATACGGCTCTTTCCTTTCATAAGAAAAGGGAAAATGAATGATCGCTGGAAATAATGCAACTGAAAGAAAATGAATATGACCAAAGGAACGGTTTCAAATTGCCTCTCGGAGTTCCACCAAAGCATAGTCATAACGATAAAAACCGGAGCTTCCATCAACGCCCAAGCGATTTTGTTATCAATGGCAACACCCCATCGATTACTCCGAAAAATGCCGTAACCCGCTTTCAAGAAATAGAGTACAACGAATACGATTGCGGCAATACCACTCATTATCAGCAAGAATATATCGAAACACCGAGGTGAAATTTCTATCATATCGCAGTATATAAAATTTATATTCAACTTGTTACGTTTTAAATAATCAAAATCATAACAAACAAAAATAGAGAAAAACAACCTAATTCGCTAATAAAACAGGCTTTTAAATTGTCCTTAAAGTCTTTCTATCCCGATTACAGCGTTTACGTCTTAAAATTTTTACGAGAATGTCCTGATATACATCGTCTCTCATATATGGATTATAAAGCAATCGTTTACATACATGATTGTCTTACCCGCAAAAACGGATAGAATAAGTATCTGAAAAGACATACCAAAAAAATACCATTCTATCGAATATAATAAAAAAGCTTATTCGTACCTTTGCGCCGAATTTTTCAATAGGGTTCGGAATATGGTAAGACAATGTGCTATCTTGTTCGGTTGCTTGGCCTTAGGCGAGCTTGTCGTGTATCTTACCGGCGTAAAACTCCCGTCGAGCATCATAGGAATGTTACTGCTCACGCTGTTCCTCAAATTAGGTTGGATAAAGTTGCATTGGGTACGCGGCCTTTCCGACTTTCTGGTTGCCAATTTGGGATTCTTTTTTGTTCCACCCGGAGTGGCACTCATGCTCTACTTCGATGTGATAACCGCACAATTTTGGCCCATCGTTATCGCGACAGTCGTCAGCACCGTATTGGTATTGGTCGTTACCGGATGGTCTCACCAGTTAACACGTAAGACAAATGGACTTCTTAGAAAATAAATTTTTTCTGTTGGCACTTACATTCGCATTTTTTTTCGGGGCGAAAGAATTACAGAAAAAAACGGGTTTTATCCTACTGAATCCTATATTGGTTACGATTGCCCTGCTTATCGTTTTCCTGCAATTTACAGGCATCAGTTATGAAACGTATGAAGAAGGTGGCTACCTTATCGAGTTCTGGCTCAAACCGGCAGTGGTAGCACTCGGCGTGCCTCTTTATCTGCAACTCGAAACCATCAAGAAACAGCTTCTGCCCATCATCGTGTCGCAATTGGTCGGTTGTCTGGTAGGAATCGTTTCGGTCGTCGGGGTAGCCAAACTTTTAGGGGCCACGCAAGAAGTCATCGTATCGCTGGCCTCCAAGTCGGTAACCACCCCTATTGCCATGGAGGTAACGCAAGCCGTCGGAGGTATCCCCTCGCTCACGGCGGCTGTGGTGGTATGCGTGGGAATTTTCGGCGCGATTTTCGGATTCAAAGTATTGTCGATCGGACACGTGAAAAGTCCTATTGCGCAAGGATTGTCTATGGGTACGGCTTCACATGCCGTAGGTACTTCGGCGGCGATGGAAGTCAGCGGAAAGTACGGAGCGTATGCCGGATTGGGATTGACACTCAACGGAATCTTCACCGCCCTTTTCACCCCTACGATTTTACGAATGTTAGGGTTGATTTGACAAATTTTTCTTTGACGGTTCGTCATACCTTTGCACAGAAATCGAGACGATTTATGAAAAATACGGACTCTAACCGCATCGCGTCGTACCGAAAAATGGTTGTTACAACTCCTATCTGTCAATAAGGGAAATATCGCTTTTTATCACTATCTTTGTTCCTTGAAAAAAGAATAGATATGAAATTTGAAGATTTGAATTTGGAACCGGAGGTCTTACAGGGACTCGACGCTATGAATTTCAAGGAAGCGACTCCCGTGCAGGAAGCAACGATTCCCGTCGTTCTCGACGGAAAGGACTTGATTGCCTGCGCCCAGACCGGAACCGGAAAAACCGCAGCTTATATATTGCCGTTGCTCAATCTGCTTACCCGCCGACCCTCGGAAAAAGATTTGGTACGGGCTATCGTTATCGCCCCTACCCGGGAGTTGGCCCAACAGATCGATATGCAGTTCGAGGGATTTTCCTATTTTCTGCCCATTTCCACTTTTGTCGTAGCCGGAGGCGGTGATGGAGCTCAGTGGGACCAGCAGAAACGCGGCTTGCAAATGGGAGCCGATGTAATGATCGCCACACCGGGACGGCTCATATCGCATCTGCTCAATACCAAAGTCGACTTATCGGGGGTCGAATATCTCGTACTCGATGAGGCCGACCGCATGCTCGACATGGGCTTCTACGACGATATTATGCAGATATGCTCTTTCTTACCCAAAGAGCGCCAGACGTTGTTGTTCTCGGCAACCATGCCGCCGAAGATACGCCAACTTGCCCGCCAGATTCTGCATGAACCCGAAGAGGTGAGTATCGCTATTTCCAAACCGAACGAATCGATCCGCCAATCGGCTTACATCTGCTATGAACCGCAGAAAATGGGAATCATCAATGCTATCTTTTCGCAAGGCGTAAAAGGCAAAACGATTATTTTCTCGTCGTCGAAATTGAAAGTGAAGCAACTTACCACAGCTCTCCGGCGCAGGAATTACAATGCGCGTGCCATGCACTCCGATCTCGATCAGCCGCAACGAGAAGAGGTCATGCTCGATTATAAAAACGGAAAAATCGATATTCTCGTGGCGACCGATATTGTTTCGCGAGGTATAGATATTACTGATATTGTACTGGTCATCAATTATGATGTCCCGCATGATCCCGAAGACTATATTCATCGTATAGGCCGTACCGCCCGAGCCAATGCCGAGGGTGAAGCGATAACATTTGTCTCGGTCGACGACCAAGATCGTTTCTATCGGATAGAAAAATTCCTCGAACGGGAAGTTCCCAAAATGCCCTTGCCCGAGGGACTGGGCGAAGCTCCCGAGTATGATATCATGTCGCTCGACCGGCATTCTTCCCGCAAAGGCAGTAGAGGACGTTCGGGAAAAAACGGTCGCTCGTCGGGTAATGCAGGTGGAGACCGTCGCAAAGGAAATTTCCGAAGATCGAAATCGCCAGCCGTTATTACAGAGCACCCCGAAAGGACATCTACCGATACGCATCGGCATACCGGTGAAGGAGAAACCGACTCAAAGAAAAGAAATAACAATCACCGTTACAATCATCGCCGACGTCCTTCCGGCAATAACAACGGGTCATCGACCGATACTCCCTCAAAAACGGAATAAACCGGATAAGTTCGTTTTAGATATTTCATGTCGGGCTTTACAAATTGTAAAGCCCGATTGTTTTTGCAAAATACTGTTATCGAACAAAATTGAAAAACAATAAAACCGAGAAAGATTTGTCTTTCTCGGTTTTATTGTTAAGGCTCGACGTTGCCCACAATGGTATTTCCATCGATTGTGATAGATTGGGTATCGTCCAAATAGTAAACTTGTTGTATCCATAGGTTCTCATTGATCCAAGTACCATATTGTGAAAGTGCTTTGGTTATGTAAATCTTTATCGTTTCTGCCTTTTCATGTGCAATAAACGTGATAGGACTGGTACTTAAAACCGTTTCTTCCTGAATCTTGATGGGTTTATCTTTATCATCGTACTCATGTACCCTAACCGCAATAAGACTACCCGTCGCATTCGTAATACTATAAGTTGTTTCTTTGGAACATGACGCAAAGATCGCCAATAAAAATAGTACAGATAAAATCAGATTTTTTTTCATCGTATTTGAATATTTTAGTTTGTTTATACGTTCGCAAAGATATAATATTATTTCATAAGAACGTAGAAAAGAAACAAATTTTAAAGGCAAGTAGCGAAAATTTATACCCGTTATACAGTTGGTAGGTACATAAATTGCAGTAATTTTGTGCTCCGGAAAGAAATAGAGCAAAAATCCGCTACCATATCATGTATCGACGAAAAAAAGACTTGCTGCGGTTTGTGCGCAGCGGGCAACCTATGACCGTGCGCCAACAGGTATATCTGGCAGCCCAGTTGAGCATACCTTCCATTTTCGCGCAGATTTCGTCGGTAATCATGCAATATATCGACGCCTCCATGGTCGGGAGTTTGGGAGCGAACGCGTCGGCCTCTATCGGGCTTGTCTCTACGACTACGTGGTTGTTCATGGGATTATGTACATCGGTGGCCGCTGGATTTGCCGTGCAGGTGGCGCATCTTCTCGGTGCCAAAGACGACAAGGGAGCTCGCGTGGTATTGCGTCAGGCGCTTGTTTTATCCTTGCTTTTCGGTTTTTTGTTGGCCGCCACAGGTTGCGGTATCAGCGGATATTTACCCCGTTGGCTCGGTGGAGATGAAGCGATTCGGCACGATGCGACAGGATATTTTATGATTTACGCCCTTTCACTGCCTGCCCTCCAACTCAATATGCTGGCCGGCAGTATGTTGCGTTGCAGTGGTAATGTATATGTACCGAGCATATTGAATATGCTCATGTGCGTAATGGATGTAATATTCAATCTTTTCCTGATATTCCCCTCCCGAATGCATGAGATAGCCGGATTTTCCTTTTATCTTCCCGGTGCGGGATTGGGGGTCGAAGGAGCGGCTTTGGGTACGGCTCTCGCATTGCTTGTTACGGCTTTACTGATGCTTTATTTTTTATGCTTCCGCTCTCCCGAATTGGGGCTGCGTCATCGTCGGGAAAAACTTTTTTTTACGGGCGATTGTCTGCGTCGGGCTTTCCGCATCGGTCTGCCTATGGGGTGCGAACGCATCATCATGTGCGGTGCACAGATCATGTCAACGGTTATCGTGGCCCCATTGGGGATATATGCCATAGCGGCCAACGCTTTTGCGATTACGGCCGAGAGCCTTTGCTATATGCCCGGTTACGGAATTGCCGATGCTGCCACAACATTGGTAGGGCAAAGTCTCGGTGCAAAACGCCATGACTTGGCGCGGAGTTTCGCTCGTATCACCGTAGTGATGGGTATGGCAGTCATGACAGTGATGGGTGCTATCATGTATCTCGCCGCACCTTTGATGATAGGTGTCATGACACCGGTTCCCGAAGTTGTTTCGCTGGGCGTTTCCATCTTACGTATCGAAGCGTTTGCCGAACCGATGTTCGCTGCCGCCATTGTGGCTTACGGCGTGTTTATCGGAGCCGGCGATACATTGGTTCCAGCAACGATGAATTTCGTGAGTATTTGGGCCGTTCGTCTTACGCTGGCCGCTTTGCTGGCTCCTTCCATGGGGCTGCACGGCGTATGGATTGCGATGTGCATCGAACTCTGTTTCCGGGGTATGATATTCCTCGCCCGTATGAAATGGGGAAGATGGATCAAGCGGCTGTAAATCGGTATTTCGGGTTGGTAAAAACGGAATTCGTATACAATGCGAGCCATATATATGTTCTATTTTTGCATCGACGAAAATAGGATTTGAATCAGAAATTATAATGAAAGAATATCAAGTTATGGAGCAAATAAAAAATACCGAATTCGAGGGTGAACGTCCGCTGTTTGCCTCTCATGATCTTTACCTCGAAAATGTAACTGTGCATGCCGGAGAGTCGGCGTTGAAAGAGTGCTCCCATATCGAAGCCGTGAACTGCCGTTTTGAAGGGAAATATCCGTTTTGGCACAACGACGGGTTTGTCATACGTCATTGTCTTTTTACCGAAGGAGCACGGGCAGCCCTATGGTATTCCCGCAATCTCGAAATGAGCGACACGGTGGTCGATGCTCCGAAAATGTTCCGGGAGATGGAAAACATCAGCCTGAAAAATGTACAGCTGACCGATGCTGCCGAGACCTTGTGGCATTGCCGCAAGGTCGAGTTGAAAGACGTCCGCATCGAAAAGGCCGACTACCTATTCATGCATAGCGAGAATATCCGTATCGAAAATTACCGGCAGCAGGGAAACTATTCGTTCCAGTATTGCCGAAATGTGGAGATACGCCGAGCAGTCATTGATTCGAAAGACGCATTCTGGAATTCCGAAAACGTTACCGTCTACGATTCGGAAATCGACGGTGAATATTTAGGCTGGCATTCACACAACCTACGTTTGGTCAACTGCAAAATTTCAGGTACGCAACCGCTCTGCTATGCGCATGATTTAGTGCTGGAAAATTGTATCTTTGCACCCGACGCCGACCTCGCTTTTGAATACAGCACCGTGCAAGCGACCATAGACAGTGCCGTGTGCAGTGTAAAGAATCCGACAAGCGGCCGCATCATTGCCCGGAGTTATGGAGAAATCATTATCGACGAGAACATCAAAGCTCCGGCCGATTGTGAAATAAAACTATATAACGAACTGTAAAACAATCGAGTTATGAGGTACGATTTCGATGCAGAGATTTCCCGCCGGGGAAGCCGCTCTTACAAATGGGACTCGGCAGCCCAAGAAGATGTGTTGCCCATGTGGGTGGCCGATATGGATTTTCGCACGGCCGAGCCCATCATAGAAGCCTTGCGCCGTCGGGTAGAGCATGGCATCTTCGGCTATACGCGCGTTCCCGATGCCTACTATGAGGCTCTTATCCGGTGGTTCGAGCATCGGCATGGTTGGACGATCCGGCGCGACTGGGTCATCTACACATCGGGTGTCGTACCGGCAGTATCGGCCATTATCAAAGCACTTACTGTTCCGGGCGACCGGGTTTTGGTGCAGACACCCGTATATAATTGTTTCTTTTCGTCGATCCGTAACAACGGTTGCGAAACAGCGGTCAGTCCTCTTGTATATGCCGATGGTACTTACACCATCGATTTCGACGACTTCGAAAAAAAGGCCGCCGATCCGCGAGTAAAACTTTTCTTGTTGTGCAACCCCCACAACCCCGGAGGTCGGGTATGGACACGCGAAGAACTTACCCGCATGGGTGAAATATGTATTAGGAACGGTGTGTATATCGTGGCCGACGAAATTCATTGCGAACTGGTTTTCCCGGGGAATATTTATATTCCTTTTGCCTCTCTTTCTCCCGAATTTTCCTCTCACTCTGTAACCTGCAATTCGCCCAGTAAGGCGTTCAATATTGCCGGATTGCAGATCGCCAATATCATCGTACCCGATAACGATATGCGTACCCGAATAGACAGGGCTATCAATATCAACGAAGTATGCGACGTAAACCCGTTCGGGGTGGAAGCTCTCATCGCCGCCTATAACGAGGGGGAAGAATGGCTGTCGCAGTTGCTCGCATATTTGAAGGGAAACGACGATTTCATGTGGGATTTCTGTCGCCAGAACCTGCCGCAGTTTCCTCTCACCCGTCTTGAAGGGACTTATCTCGAATGGATGGATTGCAAGACTATCGGTCTTGCATCGGCAGAATTGGAGAAACGGCTTATCGACGAAGCCGGTTTGTGGCTCAATGCCGGTACGATGTATGGGGCCGAAGGCGAAGGATTCATGCGTTGGAACATTGCTTGTCCCCGTTCCCGTCTCACCGAGGGATTGGAACGCTTCCGGCAATATATATCTTCGTTATAACAAAATAGGAACTGCCGTTTATTGATACCCCTATGGTATTCATATAGTTGAGATTCATAAGACCTGAATCCTCGGTTCGGTATGATGGTATCATTCCAAGCCGAACGCTGCACGAGCATGCCTGTTCAAGCACAGCCGAGGCGCAAAGGAAAGAAACGAAATTATCCGAGATCGGTAAGGCCGGCAAGGAAACCCTAACACGCCATACTGATCATGGACAATATCATCTCGAACGAAAGTGAAAGATCTCATGCCAGATGCTCATTTGGTAGGAGATTCTTCGGGGTTATACCCCTCAGAATGACATCGTACCCACAAGGGAACATCGCTTAGCAAGAGATTCTTCACTACGCTACATTCAGAATGATACATCTGTCATTCCGAACCGAGGGCTGTCGACCGAGTGTGAGGAATCTCTAACACACCTTTTTTATAATGTCATTTCAAGTGAGGACAACCGCCCGACGAGGAATCTCTTCGTTTTTTCTTTATCGGGTATTCTTTATTTTACTTACGATAGGTCTGCATATCAATTCTTACATCGAAAGAAAAAGAACGGTCTGTGCTTGACAAGCACAGACCGTTCTCCTATGAAAGACAACATACATTATCTCACGAAAAGCAGTTCCCGATACTTGGGTAATGTCCACAAACGGTCATCGACAGCTAATTCGAGTTTATCGATATGGTATCGTATCTCATCGAGTTTCGGCGCAATCACGTCATGATAAGCAATCGCTTTTTCCCGCTCGTTTGCAATACGGTTGGCCACTTTCCGGGCTTCGACCAACTCATCGACTTTTGCTTTGATGGCGATTTCCCGCTCGGCGATCTCTTCGATGATTTCGAGATTCTTGGCCGAAAGACGCGCCGCCTTATCGGCAGGGAACAGGTCTCTCATCTTGTATACATTATCTATAAGCGTCGACTGGTAAGATGTTGCTACGGGTATGATATGGTTCATTACCAAATCGCCCAAAACACGGGCCTCGATCTGTATTTTTTTTGTATAAGTTTCCCACTTCACCTCATTGCGAGCCTCCAACTCTTTACGGGTCATGACCCCAGTCTCCTCGAACATCCGTACCGAACTTTCTTTGAGATAGTTGTCAAATATAAGGGGTACACTCGTCTCGCAATCGAGACCACGGCGGGCAGCCTCGGCTTTCCACTCGTCGCTGTAACCGTTCCCGTCGAAATGTATCGCCTTGCATTCTTTGATATAACGTCTCAGCACATGCAATATCGCCACTTGTTGGTCGCTTCCCTCGGCAATCATGGCATCGACATCTTTCTTGAACTCAACCAATTGGTGAGCCACCGCCGCATTCAGAGCAATCATGGCCGACGCACAATTGGCTTCGGAACCGACAGCGCGGAACTCGAAGCGGTTTCCCGTAAAAGCAAAGGGCGATGTGCGGTTACGGTCGGTATTATCGATAAGCAATTCGGGTATCTGGGGAATATTCAAGCGCATACCGTGTTTACCGCCGAGAGACGAGAAATCGTTATCATCGCTTTCCTCTATATGGCCGAGTACCTGTGAAAGTTGCGTACCGAGAAAACTCGAAATAATGGCAGGAGGTGCTTCATTCGCCCCTAAACGATGAGCATTGGTCGCACTCGAAATGGAGGCTTTCAGCAGACCGTTATGCTTATAGACGGCCATCAACGTATTTACCACGAAAGTAATAAAACGCAGATTGTCGAGAGGTGTTTTTCCGGGAGCCATGAGTAATACGCCGGTATCGGTACCAAGCGACCAGTTATTGTGTTTGCCCGACCCGTTCACCCCCTTGAACGGCTTCTCATGCAACAATACACGGAATCCGTGATTCCGCGCCAACTTCCGCATCAACGCCATAATCAACAGATTATGATCATTGGCCAAGTTGCATTCCTCGAAAACGGGAGCCAATTCAAACTGATTGGGCGCGACCTCGTTATGTCGGGTTTTCACCGGAATCCCGAATTTCAACGCTTCAATTTCGAGCTCTTTCATAAAGGCGGCAACCCGGCTGGGTATCGCACCGAAATAGTGGTCTTCGAGCTGTTGGTTCTTAGAACTTTCATGCCCCATAAGCGTGCGGCCGGTAAGTAACAAATCGGGACGGGCTGCATAAAGCCCCTCGTCTACCAAAAAATACTCCTGCTCCCACCCCAAATAGGCAACTACCTTTTTCACTTCGGGATTGAAATAATGACATACATCGACGGCAGCTTTATCGACCGCCCGCAATGCTTTGAGCAAAGGAGCTTTATAATCAAGAGACTCGCCGGTATAAGCGATAAAAATAGTCGGAATACACAATGTATCATCGACAATGAACGCCGGAGACGACGGATCCCACGCCGAATAGCCGCGCGCTTCGAACGTATTGCGAATGCCTCCGTTGGGGAAACTCGAAGCATCGGACTCCTGCTGCGCCAGTAATTTGCCCGAGAATTCCTGTATAACACCCCCTTTTCCATCGGGCTCGATAAAAGAGTCGTGCTTCTCGGCCGTGCCCTCGGTAAGCGGTGCAAACCAGTGGGTATAATGCGTAGCACCCATCTCCACCGCCCAAGTCTTCATACCTTCGGCGATGCGATCGGCTATCGAACGGTCGAGAGGAGCACCGTTGCATATCACATTCATCAACTGCTCGTATACATCGGGAGAAAGATACTGCTGCATCTTCGCCTGATTGAACACATACTTACCGAAATATTCCGAAGGGTGTTCCGTAGGAGTAGGAACCTCGACAGGCTTTTTCTTGAAAGCCGTCTCTACAACTCTGAATCGAAGTGTTGACATTTTACGTTGCTTTTTTAATATGGATTTTCCTCCCGGGAAACGGGACGGAACTGTGTCTGTTGCACCGGCAAAGGTACACAAAAATATTTTAACCGATTCGCTCCTCAATTATTTTTAAAGATAACTTTAAAATGCGACAGAATATCGCTACCTTTGCCCAAATTTTAAATACACCTCGACAGTATGTGCGGAATAGTTGGATATATAGGAGACCAAGAGGCGTATCCGATACTTATCAAATCACTGAAACGATTGGAATACAGAGGCTACGACAGCGCCGGAATAGCCCTCATCAATGATAGCGATGAACTCAACGTATACAAGACCAAAGGCAAAGTCGCCGATTTGGTACACATGGTCGAAAGCAAAGATACGACAGGCCATATAGGTATTGCCCATACACGCTGGGCTACACACGGAGAGCCGAACCAAATCAATGCACATCCCCACTACTCGGCGTCGGGCAACTTGGCCCTGATACATAACGGTATCATAGAAAACTACGCCACCATCAAAGAGAAATTGCAAAGAGAGGGATATGCTTTCAAAAGTTGTACCGACACCGAAGTCCTCGTACAACTTATCGAGTATGTGCAGATCTCGCACAATCTCGACCTGCTCGCCGCTGTACAGCTGGCTTTGCACGAAGTCATAGGAGCGTATGCCATTGCCATACTCGACAGGCGAAACCCCGACACAATCATTGCGGCACGACAAAGCAGCCCGCTGGCGATAGGCATCGGCAAAGACGAATTTTTCCTTGCATCGGACGCCTCTCCCATTGTCGAATACACCAATCGCGTCGTCTATCTCGAAGACGGAGAAATCGCCGTATTGAAAAAAGGTGAGAAACTGCATGTCGTTACTCAGAACAATGCCAAAGTAAATCCGAAAATCAATACGATAAAACTCAACATCGGACAACTCGAAAAAGGCGGATACCCCCATTTCATGTTGAAAGAAATTTTCGAGCAACCCGATTGTATCAAAGACTGCATGCGGGGACGTGTCAGCATCGACGGATCCGACATCGCCCTATCGGCCATTATCGACAACAAAAAACGACTGCTCAGCGCACGCCGTTTCGTCATCGTTGCCTGCGGGACATCATGGCATGCCGCCCTGATAGGGAAATACCTCATCGAACAATTCTGCCGATTTCCGGTAGAGGTGGAATACGCCTCGGAATTCCGTTACCGCAACCCGGTCATCAATGAAAACGACGTCGTCATCGCCATCTCCCAGTCGGGCGAAACGGCCGACACATTAGCCGCCATCGAAGAAGCAAGGAAACGAGGTGCTTTCGTTTACGGTATCTGCAATGCCATCGGCTCATCGATAGCCCGAGCCACCGACACAGGATCGTTCATACACGTAGGGCCAGAAATCGGTGTGGCATCAACCAAAGCATTCACCGGACAGGTTACGGTACTCACCATGCTGGCACTTTCTCTGGCTCATGCCAAAGATTGCATTTCGCCCGAAGAATTGCAAAAGATCGTCTGCGAGTTGAATCGGATACCAGACAAAATGAAACAAGTGTTGGAACTCAACGATAGTATCGCTCAACTTGCAAAAATTTTCACCTACGCCCATAACTTCATCTATTTGGGCAGAGGGTACAACTATCCCGTAGCGCTGGAAGGGGCGTTGAAACTGAAAGAAATCTCGTATATCCATGCAGAGGGTTATCCCGCCGCCGAAATGAAACACGGCCCCATAGCCCTCATCGATGCCGAAATGCCCGTCGTCGTAATAGCGACCCATAATCAACAATACAAGAAAATAATCAGCAACATACAAGAAATAAAAGCCCGGCACGGTAAAGTCATCGCTGTTGTAAACGAAGGCGATACCGAAATAAAAAAAATCGCCGATTTCTGCATAGAATTGCCCCATACCGTTGCCTGTCTCGAACCGCTGATCACAACCATACCCCTGCAACTGCTCGCATATCATATCGCAATCTGCAAAGGGAAAGATGTCGACCAGCCCCGCAATCTCGCAAAATCGGTAACTGTCGAGTAAAAAGAAGGTAAATATATAGGTTATAACTTTATGGAGCCACTCAAACACGAATGCGGTGTAGCCATGATACGGTTACTGAAACCGTTGTCGTACTATCAAGAGAAATACGGCACATGGATGTACGGACTGAACAAGCTCTATCTGCTCATGGAAAAACAACACAACCGGGGGCAGGAAGGCGCGGGACTCGCTTGTGTAAAGATGCAATCGCAGCCGGGCGAGGAATATATGTTCCGGGAACGAGCGTTGGGAACAGGAGCCATTACCGAAATCTTTGAAGCCGTACATCGCGACATAGCGGCATCGACTCCGGATAAAGACCAACTGTCCGATGCCGACTACGCCCAACGCTATACCCCTTTCGCAGGAGAATTGTATATGGGACATTTGCGGTATAGTACGACCGGAAAATCGGGATTATCGTATGTCCATCCGGTTTTGCGCCGCGATAATTGGAGGGTAAAGAACTTATGCCTCTGCGGGAATTTCAATCTGACCAATGTCGACGAAATTTTCGATGAAATCACCGGACAAGGCCAACATCCCCGCCAATATGCCGACACATATATCATGCTCGAACAAATGGGACACCGCCTCGATCGTGAAGCCGATAAAATGCATGACCTACTAAAAGCCGAGGGACTGCAAGGCACGGAACTTACCCGAGCCATCGAAGATCGTATCGACGTGGCCAACGTCCTGCGCAGAACCAGTCCGGCATGGGACGGAGGATATGTCATTTGCGGCGTTACCGGTAGCGGAGAAATGTTTTCGATACGCGACCCGTGGGGACTGCGCCCCGCCTTTTGGCACGCCGACGACGAGGTCGTTGTTGTTGCATCGGAACGCCCGGTCATACAGACGGCTTTCAATCTGCCGGTCGATTCCATTCGAGAACTGCAACCGGGTGAAGCCTTACTCATCGACAAACACGGAAAATACCGTACCGAAACAATCAATTCTCCCCGCGAGAAAAAAGCCTGTTCGTTCGAACGCATTTATTTCTCTCGGGGTTCCGACAAAGACATATATCAAGAACGCAAACAATTAGGGAAGAATCTGGTAAGGCCGTTGCTCAAAGCTGTCGATAACGACATTGAGCACACGGTCTTTTCTTTCATTCCCAACACGGCAGAGGTTGCTTTCTTCGGTATGATGGAAGGTTTTGAAGAATACCTCAACCGATTGAAAACCGACTATATCCTTTCCCATCAGAACAACGTTACCCGGGAAGATCTGGAACGTATTCTCTCCATGCGCGTACGTCCCGAAAAAGTCGTTATCAAGGATATAAAATTGCGCACGTTCATCGCCGAAGGCAACACACGCAACGACCTCGCCGCACACGTATACGATATTACTTACGGCAGCCTGACTCCCTACGTCGACAATCTGGTCGCCATCGACGATAGTATCGTACGCGGCACAACCCTGAAACAAAGCATCATCGGCATACTCGACCGGTTACACCCCAAGAAGATCGTTATCGTCTCATCGTCTCCCCAAGTACGTTACCCCGACTATTACGGTATCGACATGGCCCGCATGGACGAATTCATCGCTTTCAAAGCGGCCATCGCCCTACTTCAAGAACGACGCATGGACGATCTCATTCTCGATGTATACCGTCGTTCAGTGGCTCAGCGTTCGCTTCCCAAAGAGGAAATGACGAATTATGTAAAAGAAATCTATGCGCCGTTTACCGACGAAGAGATTTCGGCTAAAATTGCCCGACTGCTCACTCCTGCCGACACGCAAGCCGAAGTACAAATCGTATACCAAACGCAGGAGGGTCTACGTGCTGCATGTCCCAACCATACGGGCGACTGGTACTTCTCGGGAGACTACCCGACCCCCGGTGGAACAAAACTGGTAAACGAAGCTTTTATCAAATACATAGAAAAAGAGAGATTACCCCTCAAAAACTAAGCGCACTACAATGCAAGCAAAAAAAGAAGTTTTATTGATTCTCGACGACGGAAGCCGCTTCCGCGGGTACTCTTTCGGTTACGACAAGGCCGTAGCCGGAGAGGTTGTATTCAACACCGCCATGACAGGATACCCCGAAAGCCTCACCGACCCTTCTTACTCGGGTCAGATGATGGTTCTCACTTATCCGTTGGTGGGTAACTACGGCGTACCTCGCCAAACGTTTGAAACAAACGGCATATCAACCTTTCTCGAATCGGAGAAAATCCATGCCGAAGCCATCATCGTATCGGATTACTCCGAAAATTACAGTCATTGGAATGCCGTGGAAAGCCTCGGCGAATGGTTGAAAAAAGAAAAAATAGCGGGCATCACGGGTATCGATACGCGCGAACTGACCAAACTGCTCCGGGAAAAGGGTAGCATGAAAGGAAAAATCGTTTTTGAGAATGAAAACGAAATTGATTTTGTCGATCCCAATCTCATCAATCAAGTCGCTCGTGTAAGCTGCAAAGAAGTCATTACATACGGTACCGGAAAAAAACGGGTAGTTCTCGTCGATTGCGGCGTGAAACATAACATTATCCGCTGCTTGCTGAAACGCGATGTAACCGTCGTGAGAGTACCGTGGGATTACGATTTCAACACGCTGGAATTCGACGGGCTGTTTATTTCTAACGGTCCCGGTGATCCCGATACCTGCGAGATAACGGTGAACCACATACGCGAAGCCATGAAAAAGAAGAAACCCATTTTCGGTATCTGCATGGGAAATCAGCTACTCGCCAAAGCCGGCGGAGCCAAAACCTTCAAACTCAAATACGGACACCGAAGCCATAACCAACCGGTGCGCATGGCTGGTACCGAAAAATGTTTCATCACCTCACAGAATCACGGTTATGCCGTCGACAACAATACGCTGGGCGATGACTGGGAGCCTCTTTTCCTGAACATGAACGACGGTACCAACGAAGGAATCCGCCACAAACGGTTACCGTTCTTCTCGGCACAATTCCACCCCGAAGCTGCCAGCGGACCTACCGATACCGAATTTCTGTTCGATACATTTATTGATATGATTTAAAAGCCTCACCCCTATGGATACAACGATAAAAAAAGTTCTGTTATTAGGCTCAGGAGCCTTGAAAATAGGAGAAGCCGGAGAGTTTGACTATTCAGGTTCGCAAGCTCTCAAAGCGCTGCGGGAAGAAGGTATAGAGACCGTCCTCATCAATCCCAACATCGCAACGGTGCAAACTTCGGAAGGTGTGGCCGACCATATCTACTTCCTCCCCGTAACTCCCTTTTTCGTAGAGAAAGTCATCGCAAAAGAACGTCCGCAAGGTATTCTGCTCTCCTTCGGTGGCCAAACGGCCCTCAACTGCGGTGTCGCCTTGTATAAAAGCGGAATCCTCGAAAAATACGACGTGCAGGTACTGGGTACTCCCGTACAAGCCATCATGGATACCGAAGATCGCGAACTCTTCGTCAAAAAACTCGATGAAATAGATGTAAAGACCATCAAAAGCGAAGCTGTCGAAAACATTGCCGACGCCCGTGCGGCAGCCGCACGGCTGGGCTATCCCGTCATCATACGGGCCGCATACGCTCTGGGTGGTTTGGGTAGCGGATTCTGCGACAACGAAGAAGAGCTCGACCGACTCGTCGAGAAAGCCTTCTCTTTTTCTCCGCAGGTTCTAGTCGAAAAATCCCTCAAAGGCTGGAAAGAAATCGAATATGAAGTCGTGCGCGACCGCTTTGACAACTGCATCACGGTGTGCAACATGGAAAACTTCGACCCGCTGGGTATCCACACGGGCGAAAGTATCGTCATCGCTCCCTCCCAGACATTGACCAACAGCGAATACCACAAATTGCGCGAGCTGGCCATACGCATCATTCGCCATATCGGTATCGTTGGGGAATGCAACGTGCAATATGCTTTCGACCCCGAATCGGAAGACTACCGCGTCATCGAAGTAAACGCCCGTCTGAGCCGTTCCTCGGCACTCGCATCGAAAGCAACGGGGTATCCATTGGCTTTCGTCGCCGCCAAACTGGGACTCGGTTACGGACTTTTCGACCTGAAAAACTCGGTAACGCAGACGACTTCGGCCTTCTTCGAACCGGCACTCGACTATGTAGTGTGCAAAATTCCCCGCTGGGACTTGGGTAAATTCCACGGCGTATCCCGCGAACTGGGCAGCAGCATGAAATCGGTGGGAGAAGTGATGGCCATAGGCCGCACTTTCGAAGAAGCCATACAGAAAGGCCTCCGCATGATAGGCCAGGGTATGCACGGGTTCGTCGAAAATAAAGAACTGGTCATCGACAACATCGACAAAGCTTTGCACGAACCGACCGACAAACGCATCTTCGTCATCAGCAAAGCCATGCGCGCCGGTTACACCGTAGACCAGATACACGATCTTACCCGCATCGACCGCTGGTTTCTCGAAAAGCTGCATAACATCGTGCGTACAGCCGACGAACTCGAAAAATACAATCAACTCGAAGCCCTGCCCCTCGACTTGTTGAAACAGGCCAAACGTGAAGGATTCTCCGATTTCCAAATCGCCCGGGCCGTACTTAAAGGCGGAGACATGGACGCCAACATTCTGCGCGTGCGCATGTTCCGAAAAAGTCATGGTGTAGTGCCTGTCGTGAAACAAATCGACACGCTCGCCGCCGAATATCCGGCTCAAACCAATTATCTCTACCTGACTTACAGCGGTACGGGAAACGACGTCCGTTACCTCGGTGACCGTCGTTCGGTTGTCGTACTCGGGTCGGGAGCCTACCGTATCGGAAGCTCGGTAGAATTTGACTGGTGCGGGGTAAACGCCCTCAATACCATACGCAAGGAGGGATACCGCAGTGTCATGATCAATTATAATCCCGAAACGGTATCGACCGATTACGACATGTGCGACCGCCTCTATTTCGACGAATTGACTTTCGAGCGGGTGCTCGATATTCTCGACCTCGAAAATCCTCACGGCATCATCGTGTCGACCGGTGGCCAGATACCAAATAATCTGGCACTGAAACTGGCCGATCAGGGTGTGAATATTCTTGGCACTTCTGCCCAAAGCATCGACAATGCCGAAGATCGCAACAAATTCTCGGCCATGTGCGACCGACTGGGTATCGACCAACCGGCTTGGCGCGAACTTACATCGATGAACGACATCAACGAGTTTATCGAGGAAGTAGGATTCCCCGTGCTGGTACGTCCCTCCTACGTGCTATCGGGAGCAGCCATGAACGTATGTTCGAACCACGACGAACTGGTGCGATTCCTCGAACTGGCCGCCAACGTATCGAAAAAACACCCTGTCGTCGTTTCGCAATTTATCGAACACGCCAAAGAGGTGGAGATGGACGCTGTCGCCGAAAACGGAGAAATCATCGCCTACGCCATCTCGGAACATATCGAATTTGCCGGCGTACACTCGGGCGACGCTACCATACAGTTCCCGCCCCAAAAACTTTACATGGAGACCATGCGCCGCGTAAAACGTATCTCGAAACTCATCGCCAAAGAACTGAACATTTCGGGACCGTTCAACATACAGTTCCTCGCCAAAGAAAATGCCATCAAGGTCATCGAGTGCAACTTACGCGCGTCTCGCAGTTTCCCGTTCATCAGCAAGGTACTGAAAATAAATTTCATCGATCTGGCTACACGCATCATGCTGGGACTGCCCGTCGAGAAGCCCCATCATACGCTTTTCGACATCGACTACGTAGGGATCAAAGCTTCGCAATTCTCCTTCTCCCGACTACAAAAGGCCGATCCCGTACTGGGTGTCGATATGGTATCTACGGGAGAAGTAGGCTGTTTGGGCAACGATACCGACTGCGCCATACTCAAAGCAATGATTTCGGTCGGACAGCGCATTCCCGACAAGGGCAAAGGAATCCTGCTCTCGACAGGTACGGCCAAACAAAAAATCGATATGCTCGCCGCTGCCGAAAAATTACATGAAAAAGGATACAAACTCTACGCTACCGGAGGTACTCACAAAATGCTCGCAGGCAACGGCATACCTTCGACACTCGTTGCATGGCCCGGTGAAGACGGAGCTCCGCAAGCCCTCGACCTGTTACACCAAAAAGAGATAGACCTTGTGGTGAATATCCCGAAAAATCTCACCGTAGGCGAGCTCGACAACGGATATAAGATACGCCGCGCTGCCATCGACTTGAATATTCCCCTCATCACCAACTCCCGATTGGCCTCGGCTTTTATCTCGGCTTTTTGCGAAATAGACCTCGACACGCTCGAAATCAAATCGTGGGAGGAATATTGATTCTGCCTTTCAATAGCTATGATAGCCCGCCTCTGGCGGGCTATTTTCTTTTTTATAAAAATTCCGCAAACCACTTTTTACATTCGATCGATAATATTTTTCCCATAAAATCCACTTTTCAGGGTAAAAAACACACCTATTATTCCATAAATATCGCTAATTTTGTTTTATAACCACTCTACCCAAAAACCAATTATATACCTAAAAAAAACACATTTCCATGAAAATCAATAAAATATACTTACTCCTACCGGCCTTTCTCACCATCGCAATATCGGCAGAAGCCCAACTGCCCGACAAAGTAAAATGTTTTCCCGTTAGCCAAGTTAGGTTAACCGAAAGTCCGTTCAAAAACGCACAAGACTTGGATATATGCTATCTTTTAGGATTAAACCCAGATAGACTATTGGCTCCTTATCGTAAAGAAGCCGGACTACCTCCCAAAGCGACCAATTACGGTAACTGGGAAAACAGCGGACTGGACGGACATATCGGAGGTCATTATCTATCGGCTTTGTCTTATATGTACGCAGCAACCGGCAATCAGGAGATAAAAGAGAGGCTCGACTATGTGTTGAATGAATTGGAAGATTGCCAAGAGGCTTCGGGGGACGGATACCTTTGTGGCGTTCCGGGCGGAAAAAACATGTGGGAAGAAATAAGCCACGGAAATATACGAGCCAGCCGTTTCGATTTAAACGGGAAGTGGGTCCCTCTCTACAATATACATAAAATATATGCAGGACTCCGAGACGCCTATATCCAAACAGGAAGTCGAAAAGCAAAAAAAATGCTGGTAAAACTCACGGACTGGATGCTCCGCTTGGTCTCATCTCTAAGTAACACTCAAATACAAGAAATGCTCAACAGCGAACACGGCGGCCTGAACGAAACATTCGCCGACGTCGCCTACATAACCGGTGATAACAGGTATCTGGAACTGGCACACCGATTTTCCCATCAAGAAATACTTCAACCCTTATTGAAGCATCAAGACCTGCTGACCGGCATGCATGCAAATACCCAAATACCCAAAATCATCGGGTTCAAACGCATCGCCGATGTAGAAGGGAATCGGGATTGGAACGATGCAGCCCATTACTTCTGGGAAACGGTCGTGGAACACCGCAGCATCTCAATCGGAGGGAACAGTGTCAGGGAACATTTCAATCCGGCCGATGATTTCAGCAGCATGTTGAGCAATGAACAAGGGCCGGAAACATGCAACACTTACAATATGCTTCGTCTGACAAAAATGCTGTACGAGACAAGCGCCGATGTCAAAATGGTCGATTACTACGAACGAGCTCTTTATAACCATATCCTCTCTTCTCAAAATCCGGTACAGGGCGGATTTGTATACTTTACGCCGATGCGTCCGGGACACTATCGCGTATATTCACAACCCCAAACCAGCTTCTGGTGCTGTGTCGGCTCCGGCCTCGAAAATCATGCCAAATACGGAGAAATGATTTACGGATATAACGACAAATCCCTATATGTCAATCTTTTTATCCCCTCCACATTGCAATGGGGCAATACAGAAATTATACAGCAAACGCATTTTCCCGAAGAAGAAGGTACAACGATAATTGTTCGTCCCCGAAACGGGAAAAAGAAATTTACCCTCTGCCTCCGTTTACCCGGTTGGACAAAACAAGAAGAGTTACACCTATCGGTCAACGACATTCCTCAAAAAATAATGATCAAAGACGGATACATATATCTGACCCGAACGTGGTCGAAAAATGACAAAGTCCGACTAAATCTCCCCATGCATCTATATAGCGTCGGATTACCTGACAAATCTCCGAACTACTCCTTCTTATACGGGCCGGTCGTCTTAGCCGCCCAACTGGGCAAACAAGGGCAGGACGGTCTGTTTGCCGATGACAGCCGGGGCGGACATATTGCCAACGGGAAACGCCTTCCGTTGCAAAACATGCCGATCATTGTAGGCGACACCTCCCATATTTTATCCCATATAAAAAAGGACGGCAGTAAACCTCTGACTTTCAAATTAACCGGTATCTATCCGGATAAATACGACGAAATGATATTACAACCTTTTTACCGCTTATACGAATGCCGATATATGGTGTACTGGCCTATACTTTCGGAAAAAGAGTTGCAAACGCATATAAGTCTGTTGACAGAAAAAGAAAAAAGACGCGCCGCACTGGATTCTATTACGACCGATAAAGTTATTTGTGGAGAACAGCAACCCGAAAACGACCATTTCATACAAATGGAAAAATCCCGTATCGGAGACGATGAAGGCACGCACTGGCGAGAAACAAACAATTGGTTCTCCTATCGTATGAAAACAGGAGAAGAAAGCGCAAATAAAGTATACATTCTATTCCGACCGGAATTCAGACGCGATGCCCGCATAGAAATAAATGGGAAGGAAGTGGGAAAATTGACCGATCACCGACAATTATCCGACGTATCCGTTGCGGAATTCGATATACCCGAACCCCTGCGATTTCAAAACGAATTAACCGTAAAGATATGTAAAGGCAACGAAAAAGTAACTCCTCATATCTACGAGATACGCCTCATCTGTCGGTAATTAACACGCCGCGTCTCATGGCAATGTCATTCCGAACGAATGTGAGAGATCTTTTGCAAAATCGCTTGGGGGGGGAGATGCTTCGCTACTGCTCAGCATGACATCGTCATTCCGAATAAATATGAGGAATCTTGTGCTGTTTGTTTGAGATTCTTCACTTCATTGTGTTCCGTTCAGAATAACATTCATTTTTCAAGAGATTCTTCAAGGCAAAGCCTTTCAGAATGACATTGTACCGTAAGGGTGCATCACTTGGTAGGAGATTCTTCCTCCCTCTACGGTCGTCGGAATGACAACAACTGTCATTCCGAGTGAGGTCGACAGGCCGACGAGGAATCCCATAGATCCTTTACAGATTTGTCATGCTGGGCATATGCGAGGGATCTCTAATTCTTCATTTTTCCAATAGTTACGATAGCCCGTTCTCGACAGGCTATTTTTCATGTCGATACACTACGATAATCCGGCAAATACCTATCCGAATTACTCCGATATGAAAAACTTCACATCGCCCGTCAAACTTTATCGGGAAATAATTGTTATCTGCATATATCTACCTCAACAATACACATCATGCATATAAAACATCTATCTGCAATTTTTTTGCTTATTGCCTTATCATTAATAAGCTACAAGACCGAAGCCTGTACACGTGCCGTATATCTGGGAGAAAACGGACTCGTCATTACAGGACGAACCATGGACTGGAAAGAAAATATTCCTACCAATCTCTACATTCTTCCCCGAGGAATATCCCGACAGGGTTACGACACCGGAAATACCGTGCGTTGGACATCGAGATACGGCAGTATCGTAGCTTCGGGCTATGAAATGGGTACAAGCGAAGGCATGAACGAAGAAGGTCTCGTAGCAAGTCTGCTATATTTACCCGAGACCGTTTATTCACAACCGGGCGATACCCGTCCCATTATGGGTATAAGTATATGGGCGCAATACGTACTCGACAACTTCGCCACTGTAAGTGAAGCCGTGGAAGATTTGCAAAAAGACGCATTCCGCATAGATGCACCGAGTATGCCCAATGGATCGGCATCGACCTTGCATATGGCGATTACCGACACAACCGGAAATAGCGCGATCATCGAATACCTCGACGGAAAAATCTCGATACATGAGGGGCGGCAATACCGGGTACTGACCAACTCGCCCAGTTACGACAAACAACTGGCCATCAACGAATACTGGCAAAACATAGGTGGACTGGTGATGCTACCGGGTACAAACCGATCGTCCGACCGGTTTACGCGAGCCTCGTTCTATATCGGTGTACTTCCCCGTACTGCCAGCCATAGAGACGCCTTAGCCGGTGTATTCGGCGTCATGCGGAACGTGTCAGTACCTTTGGGAATCACGACGCCTCAACAACCGGAAATTTCATCGACCCGGTGGCGTTCCGTATCCGATCAAACCAACAAGGTTTATTATTTCGAATCGACTCTAAGTCCGAATACATTTTGGGTAGACCTTAAAAAAATGGATTTTAATCCCAAAAGCGGTATAAAGAAACTGACTTTGACCGATGGAGAAATCTATACGGGCGAAGCCAACCGAGCTTTCAAGCCGAGCAAGCCCTTTCAATTTTTATTCCGTCTGCCACAATAAGCAATATATGTTTCTCAATCCCGGGCAGTAGACCTCTGCACTATCGAAGTAAGTCTACCACGCCATCAAGCCTGTCATTTACTTGACGGGCTTTATTTTTCATAGACCGATCCTTCATCTCTACTCCCATCATTTTTTCATAATCTGTGAAAAAGTACTCTCGTTTCCGATTTTATCAAAACCGTTTTATTCGCACCTGTCATCGCATCGATTTTTTTACGAAAAAAGAAAAATAGCAACGATAGTGTTAAAAAATACTATCGTTGTAACTTTTAGATATGAACCGGCGTCTAATTTTAAAAAATGGTTCTATTTGTTCAATAAAATTCTTTCGCCATGAAAAAATCTTTCGTTACCTTCACAACGGTTACCGTACTCTTGTTCGGCTTGACATCATGCATTACCATCATCTCGGCATCGCCATCCTCAGATTGGCCCGATCATAAAACAATAACGGCCAGTAAGAAATACGAAACCAAAAACATTACAACAAGTGAATTCAATGCCATATCTACCAGTTCGTCCGTAAACGTCATCTACACCCAAGCCACCGGGGAACCATCGGTCGAAATCTACGCACCCGATAACGTAATCGACTATATCTCTGTCGAAGTAAAGGGTAAAACGCTCGTCGTCGGTATGACAAAAAACATCAGGATAAAGGGACAGCACAAAAAAGAGGTACATGTCTCGGCACCCGCCGTCGATAATCTCAAAGCATCGAGCTCGGGCGATATTATCCTGAAAAACGGTCTTACAGCAACCGGTAAAATCGGTATGAAAGCAAGCAGCAGCGGCGACATAAAGAGTAACGATAATATTTCCTGCACGACCCTTACTTTATCGGCCAGCAGTTCGGGTAACATCGAACTGAAAAATATTTCCTGTACCGACTTATCGGCCCAAGCCAGTTCATCAGGAGATATCGATCTCTCGGGAAAATGCGAAAATGCAACCTATAAAGTATCAAGTGCAGGAGATATAAAAGCCAGAAACCTGAAAGCCGTAAATGTAAAGGCAGAAACCTGTTCGTCCGGAGATATCGACCTCTCGGGAGAATGCGAAAATGCAACCTACAAAGCATCGAGTTCAGGAGATATAAGAGCAAAAAACTTGAAAGCCATAAATGTAAAAGCCGAAACCTGTTCGTCCGGAGATATCAGTTGTCATGTATCGGGCAAACTCTTCGGTAAGGCATCGAGCGGTGGAGAGATTTTTTACAAAGGGAATCCCTCCGAGATCGATTTTTCTCCGAAAAAGGGATTGAAAAAAATCGATTGATCATCGATCCAAGTTATACAAAAAAGTGCCGGTAAATACAATTTATCGGCACTTTTCGAGTTTATAGAATGTGCGTCCCGAAAACCGGGGTCGCCTATTTATGCACATGAGATATAAAAGATACCTGCTCCTCCTGCTGTTGGTACTGCCGAGTATGGTTCGATTGCGGGCGCAAGACGACACGCAATTGAGCCAATATTGGGCCATGCCCTCTTATTATAATGCCGGTGCCGCAGGTATTTACGAAAAATTGAACTTACGAGCCGCCACCCGACAACAATGGGTAGGTATGCCGGGAGCCCCAAAATCTTTTCTGGTACTGGCCGACATGCCATTACGTTTCCTCAAAGCCGACCACGGTATAGGGCTACAACTCTCAAACGACAGTTACGGTCTTTTCAAAACGACGTCGTTCGGCATACAATATGCTTATAAAGTAAAATTATGGGGTGGGCAGTTGAGCCTCGGATTGCAATTGGGACTTATCAGCCAAATATTCGACGGAACCGAAGTATTTATTCCCGAAAGCGACTATCACCAACAGACCGATGATGCCATACCCACGAGCGAAGTACAGGGAACGGCTTTCGATGTAGGATTCGGCGTGTACTACACACACAAATATTTCTATGCGGGACTATCGTCAACCCACCTATCCCAACCGGCAATTTCGTTCGACGAAAATTACGAAGGCTCGATCACCCGCGCATATTATTTCATAGCAGGAGGCAATATTCCTCTGAGAAATGCGTTATATGAAGTGCAACCGTCGATGATGGTAAAAACGACCTTTCAAATGACGCAAGCCGAATTGACGTTGAGATTGAGATATAACCGGTTTATCTGGGGCGGACTGGCTTACCGATGGAACGAAGCGATTATTTTCATGGCCGGTTGCGAATTCAAAAATTTCCTGCTGGGATATTCCTACGACTATTCCACCTCGGCCATACAGAAAGCGTCGAGCGGAAGTCATGAAGTATTTATCGGTTACAGCATGAAACTCGAACTATCAAAAGGAAAGAAAAACAAACATAAAAGCATAAGGATATTATAAACATGTATATGAAACGATACATCTCATTCCTCGGCCTCGCCGCCATTTTGAGCGGTTGCGCCTCATCGGGAAGTTCCAACGGAGGAGAACTCATCGGTGTGGGAGGTATGGCCTGGGGCGAACCCACTCCTTACGGCATGGTACTCGTAAAAAGAGGCTCCTTTGAAATGGGTCATAACGAAAGCGACAGTCTTTGGGGAACAAGACCCAACGCACGGTCGATTTCGGTCGATGCTTTCTGGATGGACGATACCGAAATCACCAATTCGGAATACAAACAATTCGTTTACTGGGTACGCGACTCGATTATCCGTGAACGACTGGCCGACCCGGCTTACGGCGGAAACGAAACTTTCAAAATCGAAGAGGACCGTATGGGAAACCCTGTTACCCCGCATCTCAACTGGGCCAAAGCCATTCCCTGGCGCAACCCGACCGAAGACGAAGCGCGGGCTATCGAAAGCGTCTACCGCATCGATCCCATCTCGGGCAAAAAGGTTCTCGATGTTACCCAGCTCAATTACCGCTACGACGTGTATAACCACACCGAAGCAGCCAAACGTCGTAACCGAATGGATCCCGCCCGTCGGGTATTGAACACCGATATTACTCCGGGCAACGAAGAAATACTCATCTCGAAAGATACCGCTTTCATCAACGATGACGGTCAGATCGTTACGCAGACCATCATACGGCAACGGCAGAGCGAATTCGATTTCCTCAACACCTATATTATCAATATCTACCCCGATACGACAGTATGGGTCAACGATTTCAACAACGCATACAACGAGCCGTATATGCGCATGTACTTTTCCCACCCGGGTTATAACGACTACCCTGTCGTAGGCGTCTCTTGGGAACAGGCGAATGCATTCTGCGTATGGCGGACCAACCTTTTGCATTCGGCCATGACCCCCGACCGCATGGCAGAACCTTATCGTCTGCCGACCGAGGCCGAATGGGAATACGCCGCCCGTGCCGGGAAAAGCGAGAACAGCTATCCCTGGGACGACAACGGTACGGCCAGCGATAAAGGGTGCTTCTATGCCAACTTCAAACCGATGAAAGGAAACTATCTGCAAGACGGCAACCTGATTACTTCGCGCGTAGGCATTTATCCGCCCAATGAATTCGGCCTCTACGACATGGCCGGCAACGTATCGGAATGGACCTCTACCGCTTACACCGAATCGGTAGACCAATACACGAGCGACATGAATCCCGATTACCGCTACAACGCCGCCAAAGAAGATCCCTACCGTATGAAACGAAAAATCGTACGCGGCGGTTCTTGGAAAGACGTGTCGAATTTCGTCCGCTCCGATATACGCATGTGGGAATACCAGAACGAACAACGTTCCTACATAGGTTTCCGTTGCGTACGCACGCAAATGGGATTTGCCAAAGGTCGTAAAAATTAACCGAAAAAAAGTTTGCCATCATGGGAAAATACAAGAGATATAAAAACAGCATCGAAAAATTTCTCTCGGGAGACTCGGGAAAACGATTTTTTAACTTTGCATACAGTATTGGCGCCGCGATCGTCATTTGGGGCGCACTTTTCAAAATCCTGCACCTACCGGGCGGAAACGTCATGCTTTCGATAGGTATGGGTGTGGAAGTAGTAATGTTTATACTCACGGCTTTCGACCGTCCGGCCAAAGAATATCATTGGGAAGAAGTATTTCCCGTACTGGCATCGAAAGATCCGGAAGACCGTCCCGACTTCAAAAACGGAGGCGGTATCGTCATCAACGGAAACATGGCCGGAAAAAACGGTATTGCCGTATCGGGTGCGGAAGCCCGGCGCATCGCCGGCATTCCCTCGAATATCGAGGTGAGCGAGGAAGACACGCAAAATCTCTCGAACAGCATACAGAAACTCTCGGCTGCCGCCGACCAGATTTCCCGTATGGCCGAGCTTACCGATGCTACACAGAAATATCTCGACCAAATGGCTGCCATATCGGAGCAGATGATACAATTCAGGCAAGCTACACAATCGCTTACCGACGTATCGAACCTCCTGCTCGACTCCTATCGTAACATCACCGACAACAGCGACGGCATAACCAACAATACTCAGGGATATGTCGAACAGATGGAATCGCTCAACCGCAACATCGCCGGCTTGAACACCATCTACGAAATACAGTTGAAGAGCATCAGTTCGCAACTCGACAACATCGACCGCGTAAATGTGGGCTTGCGAAATATACGCGAAATGTACGAAGGGTCGATGCACGACAGTTCCCGTTACTGCGAAGAGGTGGAAAAGATGACCCAGTACATGGCCCAACTCAACTCGGTATACCGCAACATGCTCACGGCCATGACCGTAAACATGTACAATCAACCCGCACGTCAGGAACAACCTCAAAACCCGAATCCGACCGATAATACCCACGGTAACGCATAACACCCGCAAAACGGAATATGGCATCACACAACTCAAATATGTCGCCTCGGCAGAAGATGATAAACCTCATGTATATCGTCTTGACCGCCATGCTGGCTCTGAACGTATCGTCGGACGTACTCAACGGATTCCGCCAAGTCGAAGAGGGATTGGTGCGTACGACCGAGAACGTTGCGGTACAAAACGAGTCGCTCTATGACGAACTCACCACCTATTACCGCAACAATCCCGAAAAATCGGGAGAATGGTACATGAAAGCAACAGCCGTACACCAACGTACCGACTCTCTCTATAACTACATTTCTTCGCTGAAACAACGTATCGTACGCGAAGCCGACGGGAAAAACGGCGATGTAAACAACATCGTGCGCCAAGACGATCTCGAAGCAGCCTCATTCATCATGCTCTCGCCCACCACCCGGGAAGGACGTAAATTGCGGGAATCCCTCATCGGGTACAGCGAAATGGTCAATGAAATGATAAGCGACACGGTAAGACAAAAGCTTATCAACGAATACCTTTATCCCCGCATGTCGAAAACAGCTGTCGGCGAAAAGAAAACGACATGGGAAGAGGAGAATTTCGAAAACATGCCCGTCATAGCGGCCATCACATTGCTGACTAAGATACAAAGCGACTTGCGGTCGGCCGAAAGCGAGATTTTACACACGCTGTTAAAAAACATCGACAAGGGCGATGTACGCGTCAACCAACTCAACGCCTACGTCATACCCTCTTCCAGAACCGTGATACGAGGAGGCAAATACTCGGCCAATATCGTATTGGCCGCCATAGATACAACAATGGCTCCCGTCATCAACATCGACGGGAAGCAACTGCCCAACAGCAAAGAGGGCCTCTATGAAGTAACTTGCAATCGCTCGGGTATCTACAACATCGACGGTTTTCTCGAAGTCCCCCACGGCGACGGATCGTCGACCCGACACCCTTTCCATACCTCTTACACGGTCGTGGAACCGTCGGCGACCGTATCGGCCACGATGATGAATGTTCTTTACGCCGGTATCGACAATCCTCTGAGCATTTCGGTTCCGGGAGTACCCAACCACTCCGTATCGGCTGCCATCAAAGGGGGGCGCATAACCCGAAACGGAGATACATGGCAGGTTCGGCCCTCGAAAGTCGGTGAAGACGTCGTCATCACCGTAACAGCCGCCATGAACGGGAGAAACCAAGTTGTCAATACAACCACATTCAGGGTACGCCAATTGCCCGATCCCATGCCTTTCATCGCATACAAAGACGAAAACGGGAATACCCAACGATATAAAGGCGGGCGACCTTTCCCCAAAGCCCGGTTGCTCGCTGCGCCCGGTATCGAAGCGGCTATCGACGACGACCTGCTGAATGTCGAATACACGGTATTGAGTTTCGAGACTGTATTTTTCGACTCGATGGGCAACGCGATTCCCGAAGTATCGGACGGCAGTAAATTTTCTCAACGACAGAAAGACAGTTTCCGCCGACTGTCCCGGGGCAAACGGTTCTACATATCCCGCGTAAGGGCGCTGGGCCCCGACGGAATAGAGAGAGACCTCTCCCCCATAGAGATTATTGTAAACTGATTATAACGCATAAGTAACATACGATTATGAAAATCACGGTAAAACATATTTTGGTTCTCCTCGGAGTATGCGCCATGCTGCCGATATGCGAGGCACAAAATACTGTTGTGCGCCGCAGCAGTACGGCAACAAACAGAACCGACAAAAACGGACTTACGGTAAGGGCAAAAACACTGTACGAGACCGGTGAACCTTCCGAAGCCGATATACCCTGGACTCGCGGTATCTACCGGCAAATCGACTTGACACAAGAAAAAAACATGCCGCTATATTACCCAGAAGAAATCATAGACGGGCAGGAAAACCTCTTCCGCGTACTGTTGGGTCTTGTCGCTTCGAATAAAATAAAGGTTTATGAATATCTCGATGGTCGAGAAATATTCACCGAGGAATACGAGGTGAAAGTGGAAGATATGCTCGAACGTTTCCATATCCTCTACGAAGTAAAAGCGGGACGTACAGCCAAACGGAATACCTATATCATCGAAGAGAGCGACGTGCCTTGCAATGAGGTCTTGTCGTATTACGTCAAGGAGAAATGGATCTTCGACCAACGCTCTTCGACCTGCTATCCCGTCATCGAGGCGATCTGTCCGGTACTGCACCGCGTGGGCGACTTCGGCGGGGAAGCCGTGCGTTACCCCATGTTTTGGGCCCGGTACGACGATATACGTCCCTACTTGGCACAACACTATATCATTACCGACAACATGAACAACGTACGCAACTACACGTATGATGATTTCTTCAAACTGCGCATGTTCACCGGTGAAATATACAAAACTCAAAATCTGAGAAATATGTCGCTCGTACAGCTCTATCCGACTCCCGAAGCACAAGATAGCGCCCGGAAAGTAATAGAGGGTCAGCTGCAACAATTCGACCGCAGCTTATGGGTCGCCGGGGAGAGTGAAACAGCCACGGTACAAGCACCCAAGAGCAAAACCGAAGAGAACAAAAGCCATAATACGGAATCTGTCAACAACAAAGCCGAGGAACCGACCCAAGTAAAATCGACACGCTCATCGAGAGGATCGACCCAAAGCACCGTTTCAAAAACAAAATCAAAAAGCCCGAAAAAATCGGTAAAACAACGCAGCAGCCGTAGTTCGGCTCCGACTTATTCGGTACGACGCACGCGATAATCCGTAACCCGATATTCTCAATATAACAAAAAAGCCGCCTCCTCAGAGACGGCTTTTTTATTCAATCATATAAATAACGGCAAAAAACGTCCTTTTCAAAAAAAAGAATGGCTACATTTGTAAATATCATTCACCGACATTTTTCCGAAAGAAAGTATGACGGAAACATATCGATAAATACATGAAAATCCAATCGTATGAAAAAAATCATCAATCCGTGGTTACACAAAGAAGGGTACTATTGTTTCGGTTGCGCACCCAACAACGAAGCCGGCGTAAAAATGGAATTTTACGAAGACGGCGACGATGTGGTAAGCATTTGGAAACCGGAAGCCAAATACCAGGGTTGGATCAACACCCTGCATGGAGGCATACAAGCGGTCCTGCTCGATGAAATATGTGCGTGGGTCATTTTACGCAAGTTACAAACGACCGGTGTAACATCGAAAATGGAAACACGGTATATGAAGTCGATCGAAACGACCGACCCATACGTTACTTTACGCGCCCGTATCGTTGAGCAAAAACGCAACATCATCATTCTCGAAGCAACAATAAATAACTGTAAAGGTGAATTGTGTACCAAAGCCATATGTACTTATTTCACTTTCGCTCCGGAAAAAGCTCGCAGCGAAATGCAATTTCTCGGCTGCGAAACCGATAACGAAGAGATCAATCCTCGGCCTTAAACACGTGGCTTGAAGGTTGCTCGCATACGGCCTCTTACTCCACCTTAGAATTGGCTTTTCATCGCTACAAGATTCCTCGCATATGCTCGGAATGACAACTACTGTCATCTCGATGTGCAGAGTGCCGAAGAATCTTCTATTAAGTTATAGATCTCTCACATTCGTTCGAGATGACAATAAACCCCATGCCACGTGTATGTCATTCTGAGGTGCAGAACACCGAAGAATCTCCCACAACCTATACCGGCACAAAGCAAGCAAAAATGAAAACCCGCCTTCATTGAGAAAGCGGGTTTTCCAATTCTTACTCGAATATATTCCCTAATAGGCTTTTTCTTCGCCATGAATCATATTGGTTACAGTCTTGATCATGATACGAATATCGAGCCAAAAGTTCCAATGCTCTATATACCAAATATCGGCTTGTACCCGACCGGCCATTTCCGTGAGCTCTTTCGTTTCTCCCCGAAAGCCGTTGACCTGAGCCCAACCGGTAATACCGGGCTTGACAAAATGACGTACCATGTAACGGTCGATGAGACGAGCATACTCTTCATTGTGCTTGAGCATGTGCGGACGCGGACCGACCAAACTCATATCGCCCTTGAATACATTGATAAACTGAGGCAACTCATCGAGATTGGTCCGACGTAAGAAGTCTCCCACTTTGGTTTTACGTGGATCGTCTTTCGTTGCCTGCAAAGTATCACTTTGGGCATTGACCTTCATACTGCGGAACTTTATACACTCGAAAACTTTTCCGTCCAACCCATTCCGTTTCTGCTTAAAATAAACCGGCCCTTTCGACGACAATTTAATGGCGATTCCCACGAAAATATAAATAAACGGATATATCGTACATAGGAAAAGACCCGAAATGATGATATCAAAAAGGCGCTTTTCAAAACGTTTACCGGGACTGCTCAACGGCTCGCGCCGTATGGCCAACACGACAACATCATCAAATGTTTCCATGACCATGTTTCGTTTGAGATAATTACGCAAATTGGGAACGCTATAAAACCGAATAAGATTCCCTTCGCAATAGTTGATTATAGGCAATATATCATTGGCACGATTCGACGTCAATCCGCAATATACCTCCCCTATATTTTTATGGTCCCCCAACCACGGTAAAGCATCGGCTACATTGCCCAGTTTTATAACTCCCGCAGGAAATCCGACCAACTCTTTATCCGAAAACACACCGATGAGATTATATCCCATAAACGGGACCTGCATCTTCTCGGCAATCTCTTTCAGGTTATCGCCATCGCCGACAATCACCACATTGACGATATCCCGCCGTCTGATTCGTAAATTCTGAACCACACGACGCAAAAACAGACGTTCGAGAGAGAGAAATACAAACAACAATACATAATAAATCGCCATGATTTTCCATGACCGCGACAAAGTCATGTTCATATAGGAAAGAAAAGCGATGATGAGAAAATGGTCGACGACGACACGCACGACTCTCGCCAAAACATTCTCGGCCCGTACAATGCGGTTGAACAAAACGACTCCTGCCAACTTATAACAAATGATATAAAAAACATTCACCGCAATCCAATAATGCGGATCGGTAAGATCGAGAATATGCCACGACAAACAATCGCTTAAAGCATAAAGCGCCCAATACAAACTGTTCACGACAAGCAGGTCGGCAAACAATACAATAAGTTTGTAATACGGATAATTCCGTGTCGACGAGTAACTGTTGAGCATACGTTTAATTTTTGTCCGTTATTTCTCCCTCCCGGATTATTTTCTTTCCAAGACAGATGTTCTTTTCATTCTATTAAAAATTCTACACTTATAACCATAAAAACGATATGGTTGTTCCCCCTTTCCCTGCATGCGGATACCCGGCTACACCGGACGCTTCTATCGAGGTTTATAACCACATTCAGCACACCGCATGTTCCCCAATATAAATATCTGCAAATAATAGAGCAAAAATACAAATCAAAAGAGATTTTCACAAGAATCTCCACCTTTATTTTTATAAAAACTTTTTTCATACCACTTCCCAAAACCGTAAAGGCAGCCAAACACCGAAAGGAACCTTCTTGTTTTTAACGATATGAATTCTCTATTTCGTAGGGAAAAACCTTTCGGGGGTATCCTGCCAGAAAGAAATTTAATAAAAAAGAGACTTCTAAAAGTCGAAAAATATATAAAGCTTCGCCCATAATACAAGGAATGCATGGTACTTTCGGAATAAATTCCTATCTTAGCTACAATCCATTCTCTATATAATATAGAACGGATCAATAAAAATATAACCGGAATATCCTGACGGAAACATAAAAACGTTCGTCCACAAAAAATACTCGCAATTATGGGAAATCAAGTAGAAATCATCTGTAAAAATAATGGAAAGACCCTTCTTGTCGATGAAGGGACAGCTCTTATCGACATATATAAAACAGCCGGTGTAGAACTACCGTATCAGGTCTTGTGCGCACAAGTAAACAACCGTACCCGGGATCTGTCATACAGGGTGTACCAACCCAAACAAATCATGTTCTCGGATGCCTCGCATATCATGGGTATGCGCATGTACGTACGTTCGCTCTGCTTTGTTCTATACAAAGCGGTTACCGAATTGTTTCCGGGGACACGTCTCCGCATCGAACATTCGGTCTCGAACGGTTATTTCTGTTGCCTCAATCAACGGGAGGAAATACCCCATGACACCGTGGAATTACTGAAAGAACGCATGCGTGATATCATCAGGCGAGACCTGCCGTTCGAACGTATACAATCGACAGCCGAAGTCGCCGCAAGACATTTCAGGGAACAGGACATGTGCGATAAAATAGACCTCATAGAAACATTGCATCCCCTTTACGCAACGTACTACAAACTCGGGAATCTGTATGACGTATATTACGAATACCTGTTGCCGTCGACGGGATATTTGAAAGTTTTCGACCTTATAAAATACCACGACGGTATGTTGCTCATACCCCCCAAAAGAAAAAATCCCAATGAGCTATCTGAGGTAGTTCCACAAGATAAAATGTTCAATGTATTCAAAGACAATCTGAAAATAAGTGAAATCGTCGGTTTGAACAATGTGGGGGACATGAATCGCGCCATACTGAAACATACGTCGGGCGACTTAATAAAAGTTACCGAAGCACTGCACGAGAAACAAATCTCCCGCATCGCCGATCAAATCACCGCCCGACACAACAGCCAGAAAGGCGGAGCCCGTATTATTCTCATCTCCGGCCCCTCATCGTCGGGAAAAACGACTTTTTCCAAAAGGTTGTCGATACAACTCATGACCAACCTATTGATACCTATCACCATATCGCTCGACAATTATTTCCTCGACCGGGAACAAACACCCCGGGACGAGAAAGGCGACTATGACTACGAATCGTTATATGCTCTCGATTTGGAATTATTCAACCGGCAACTCAATGATTTATTACAAGGTAAAGAGGTAAGCCTGCCCACTTATAATTTCGAGACCGGGAAAAAAGAGTTTCGGGGCAACACATTGAAGATGAAAGATTCGGACGTATTGGTTCTGGAAGGCATACACGCCCTGAATCCCGCACTGACCCCGAATATCGAGGAACATCAAAAATTCCTCATCTACGTATCGGCCCTAACCACCCTATCCATCGATGACCACAGTTGGATACCGACTGCCGACAACCGCCTGTTGCGGCGTATCATCAGAGACGTAAAATACAGGGGAACATCGGCACAAAAAACCATAGCCCGCTGGGCCAGCGTGCGGGCCGGTGAAGAGAAATGGATTTTTCCCTATCAGGAAAACGCCGATGCCATGTTCAATTCTTCTCTGTTATTTGAATTGGCTGTCATCAAGCAGCAGGCCGTTCCGGCCCTGATGTCGGTTCCCGAAAACAGTTCCGAATACGACACGGCAAAACATTTGTTAAAACAGCTCTATTATTTTCTCCCTCTCGAAGAAAATGAGATACCTTCGACCTCGCTTTTACGAGAATTTCTCGGGGGCAGCAGTTTTATTTATTAAAAACAGATTATGCGTACAGATATAGATGCCGTATTTACCGACTTCGGAGGTGTACTCCTCCATTTAGATTTCGAACGTTGTTTTGATACATTCCACCTTCTGGGAGCGGAAACGCCGAAAGAAATACTCTTCAAGTCTCCCGAATTTGTCCGCCTGATGCGGAATCTCGAAACAGGACAAATAGATGACGATGATTTTTTCAACGGCCTACGAGATTTATTACATATCCGAGCCGATAATACCCAGATGCGCTCGGCATGGAACACGATCATCGGTACCGTACCCGAATATAAACTGAAAGTCATACGCGAAATACGACGACACCACCGGCTCTATATGGTCAGCAACACCAATGCCCCGCATTTCGATTACACCCGTCAGACCCTTTTCCGAGGAGAAGGGCTGACGGTAGATGATTATTTCGACAAGCTCTATTTATCCCACGAAATCCATGCCGTAAAACCGGAGGAAGAATTTTACCTCAAAATTCTGAACGATAGCGGTGAAAATCCGTCAAGGAGCATTTTTCTCGACGATCTCCCTGCCAACATACAGGGTGCAGAGAAAGCGGGGTTCAAAGCATATCTGATCGATCCGGAGGAAGATCTGAGGAAAAAGATAACAGAAATATTGGCGTAATAGGAGAAAATGAGCTATCTTCGTTTTCGGAATAGAATCACAGAGAAGTGCTACCATGCTCAAGCAAGAACAAAAATTACAACAACGACAGACCTTATCTCCTCAACAAATACAGGCGATACGTCTTCTTGAATTGCCGGAGATAGAGCTGGAAGAGCAAATCAAACAAGAACTCATCGACAACCCCGCTCTCGATGAAGGAGAAGAACATATCTCGCCCGAAGATGAGGGCGATACCACATCGGGAGAAAACGAAGACTCTTCTTCGGACGAAAGCGCCGAAGATTTGATGATGGGCGACTATAACAACAACGACGAAATACCGTCATATCTCGACCGGGAACTGCCGGGAGAAAACTCTCCCCGAGAAGAAATTCCTGTTTCGGGAGGCACGACTTTCCACGATTATTTGCTGGAACAACTGCACCTGAGAGAACTCTCCGACCAAGATAAACACGTTGCCGAATACATCATCGGAAACATCGACGATAACGGATATTTACAACGTACCTTACCGGCTATATCGGACGATTTGATGTTCCAAGTAGGACTCGACATACGGGTCGAAAAACTGGGAGAACTTTTACAAATTATTCAAGACTTCGATCCGGCCGGCGTGGGAGCATCGGACTTGCAGGAATGCCTAAAACTCCAACTCGAACGCCGACGCGGAACAACAACGGCTCAACTGGCCTATGAAATCATAGATAAGGCATTCGAAGCATTCAGCAAACGGCATTACGAAAAGATACAGCGCCAATTCAACATATCCGAATCCGACCTAAAAGCCGCTATACAAGAAATATCCCAACTAAATCCCAAGCCGGGAAGCAGTTGGAACGATTCTTTCTCGGAAAGCATGACTCATATCAGCCCCGATTTTATCGTCGACGAAAACGACGGCGAACTCGTTTTATCCTTGAACAACAGCAATATTCCCGCACTACGCATAAGCCGCAACTATAACGAGATGCTGAGCGACTATATGGGAAACAAAGCCAACCAGACTCGCGAAAAACGAGATGCACTCCTTTTTATCAAGCAAAAAATCGATGCGGCACAATCGTTCATCAACGCCATACAACAAAGGCAGCAGACCCTGCTGACAACCATGCAGGCCATACTCGACCGACAACAGGAATTTTTCCTTACGGGAGACGAAAGCCGTCTGCGTCCCATGATTCTGCGCGATATTGCCGAACAGACAGGCTACGACATATCGACCATCTCCCGCGCAACGAGTAATAAATATGTGCAGACCCAGTTCGGAATATATCCGTTGAAATATTTCTTTTCGGAATCGATGCAAAACGAGTCGGGAGAAGAATTTTCGTCCCGTGAAATCAAAAAGATATTGCAAGAAAGCATAGCAAACGAAGATAAACGCACTCCTCTCACCGATGACAAACTGTGCGAACTGCTGAAAGAGCAAGGTTATACCATAGCCCGACGCACCGTAGCCAAATACCGGGAACAGTTGGGGTTGCCCGTTGCCCGTTTGAGAAAAGTCATATAATATTGCGACATGAAAAAATCGGCACAAATACTATCTGTCATATTTCACCCTTACCTTCTGCCTCTTTACGGCGGAGGCATGATCGTATCGTACAGTTTTCTCGAAATACTCCCCATCTCGATCAGACTACTTATAGTCAGCGGGATTTTTCTCTTTTCGGGAATTCTGCCCATGCTGTTCCACCTCACTCTTTCGCTGTTCTATCTGAACAAAAGTGAAAAGAAACCGTATGTACGGCTTACCGAAATCTTGTTGTACACCGTATTCCTTATCTTTGCCACCATATACTTGCACAAACTCAATCTGCCGTACTGGACACAAGGCTACTTGGCCGGTGCAGCATTGTCTTCGGCTCTTACATGGATTATCAATATCTCGGGCTGGCGCATCAGTTTCTTTATGAGCGGTCTGGGTGCGTTAATGGGACTAGTCGTCATGATGTCTCTCGTATATTCCCCTATACCCATAGGCTTGCTTATCGCTCTGATAGTCATTACGGGAATGATGGGCACTGCCCGCCAACTGCTCGACCGAAATACATTCGCCCAAATCTTGACCGGCTGGATATGCGGTCTCATCTGCGTTCTTCTCGTAACCCAAGTTTTCCGATATAATTTATTTTCATTTACATAAACACACAATATGAATCCTATCGTAAGCATTATCATGGGCAGCACTTCCGACCTGCCTATTATGGAAAAAGCCGCTCAACTGCTGAATGATTTCGAAATTCCTTTCGAAATGAATGCTTTATCGGCGCATCGCACACCCGAAGAAGTGGAAACATTTGCTAAAAACGCCGAAGCTCGCGGAATCAAAGTAATTATTGCTGCTGCCGGTATGGCTGCCCACTTACCGGGTGTCATCGCAGCATCGACCCCACTGCCCGTCATCGGAGTCCCCATCAATTCGACGCTCGACGGTATGGACGCTCTTCTCGCCATTGTACAGATGCCTCCGGGAATACCGGTTGCGACGGTAGGTATCAACGGTGCTCTCAATGCCGCTATTCTGGCTGTGCAAATGCTTTCTCTCGGAGACGAACAACTTGCCGGAAAATTGAAAAATTACAAAAAAGGACTGGCTAAGAAAATCGTCGATGCCAATGAAAAACTCGCCCAAGTAAAATACGCATTCAAAACCAATTAATTCAGAACCCTCGATTGCCGGTTCCGGGATATGGCATTTCTTCGGCCATCCCCCGAGGCGGCAATCGTTTTTATATTTGTGCTATGGATCTTTTCAATTACCATCGCCGCTACACAACCGAAGTGCACATCGGGAATACTCCCTTAGGAGGGAGCAACCCCATACGCATACAATCGATGACCAATACGCACACTCACGAAACCGAACCGTGTGTGAAACAATGTATACGCATCATCGACGCAGGTGCCGATTACGTAAGACTCACGGCACAGGGTACACGAGAGGCAGAGAACCTTGCCCACATCGAAGATGAGTTGCACCGCAGGGGATACCATACTCCGCTGATTGCCGATATACACTTCAATCCACATGTCGCCGATATAGCCGCCGGCATCGTCGAAAAGGTACGTATCAACCCCGGTAATTTCGTTGATAGCGCACGTACCTTCAAACACATCGATTATACCGATGAAGAATATGCCGCCGAACTGCAACGGTTGCGTAACCGACTTATCCAATTACTGGAAATATGCAGAAAACATCACACGGCGATACGCATCGGAGTGAATCACGGGTCGCTATCGGACCGCATCATGAGCCGTTACGGAGATACCCCGGAGGGTATCGTAGAATCCTGTATGGAATTCCTACGGGTATGTCGGGACGAAAATTTCACCGATGTCGTCATCTCTATCAAAGCCTCCAACACGGTCGTCATGGTGAAATCGGTACGACTGCTTCTGGCCGCATTGGAGAAAGGAAACATGCACTACCCTTTGCACTTGGGCGTAACCGAAGCCGGAGAAGGAGAAGACGGGCGTATAAAATCGGCCGTAGGAATAGGGACATTATTAGCCGACGGTATCGGCGATACCATACGGGTTTCATTGAGTGAAGCCCCCGAAGCCGAAATACCTGTCGCCCGTAAATTGGTCGATTATATTACCGCCCGGGCGCAGCACCCACACATCAACGGCGTAAAGGCCGATGCATACGACTTTCTGCATATGGAAAGGAGAAGCAGCAAAGCCGTACATAACATAGGCGGAGGAAAAGTACCCGTCATTATCTCCGACCATCTTTCCGACGTTTCCGACGGAAATTTGCAGCCCGACTTTCTATATATAGAAAAAGACAACGAAATCATTTCCTACCCGGGCGAAGAGACCTCCCGGCAAACGGTATCACCGCTCTTTACCGCTAACGGATTACAACAGCTGGGGGCCTCCGATGCAGAGATAAAATTTTTGCAACTATCCTATCCCGAACTGAACGAAAGAATCTGGGATACAATCGAAAACATACCGGGAATCGTAGTTATACTGACTTCGCGACACATCAATCCCGTAGGGGAATGCCGGGCTTTTTTCCATGCACTGCTCCGCCGGAAATGCACCGTTCCGGTTGTCATGCAACTGACTTACGCCGAAAATACGCTCGAAGATTTGCAATTGAAAGCGGCAGCCGACTTCGGAGCTTTATTGCTCGACGGGTTCGCCGACGGAATCTGGTTACGCAACACCGGAAATATCCCGGCCGAGAAAATTTTGGCTTGTATGTATGGCATCTTGCAGGCAGCCCGCCAACGCACAAGTAAAACCGAATACATCTCTTGTCCCGGTTGCGGTCGCACACTCTTCGACCTGACACAAACCATCGCCCGTGTCAAAGCGGCAACATCTCACCTCAAAACGTTGAAGATAGGAATTATGGGCTGCATCGTCAACGGACCGGGAGAGATGGCCGACGCCGACTATGGTTACGTAGGAGCAGGACGCAACCGCATCAGTCTATACAAAGGTAAAACCTGCATAGAAAAAAATATACCCGAAGATGAGGCCGTACAACATCTCATCGAACTTATTAAAAAGAATGGAGACTGGATCGAACCGTAAACATTCGCACATATTTATCGGTTATGATATAAAAAAGTATCCCGTTCAAACTCTAACCTACATAATATGACAAACTACAAATTACTTACCCTACTGGTCGTATGTCTATTTTCCCTGCGCCCTCATACGTCCGAGGCTTGTACGGGTATTACTCTTAAAAGCCGCGACGGGTCTACCGTCGTAGCCCGCACCATAGAATGGGGCGGCAGCGACCTCAACAGCCGCTATGTCATCGTGCCCCGGGGCTATGTACAACAATCGTTGCTACCGGACGGAAAGAAAAACGGGCTCGTGTTTACGTCCCAATATGGTTATGTAGGCATGGCTGTGGAACAAGATGAAATCGTCGCAGAAGGAATAAACGAGGCCGGACTGTCGGCCGGGCTTTTTTATTTTCCCCATTACGGCCAATATGAGACCTATGATCCGGCACAAAAGGCAAGCAGTGTCGCCGATATACAACTCGTATCATGGATACTCGGGAACTTCGAACGCATCGAAGACGTACAAAACGCCATAAAAAAGATCCGGGTCATTGCTGTCGATCCCCGAGCTTCGACCGTACATTGGAGGATTGCCGATGCCACAGGCCGCCAAGTTGTTTTGGAATTTATCGAGGGGAAACCCCGCTTTTACGAAAACAAACTGGGGGTACTGACCAACTCTCCCGATTTCAACTGGCAAATGGTCAACTTGAACAATTACGTGAATTTATCTTCCGGTACAGTGGATACTTCCCGATTAGGTAACATACGATTGGCTACTTTCGGGGCAGGCAGCGGACTGCACGGCATTCCCGGAGACATAACACCGCCTTCACGCTTTGTAAGAGCAGCATTTTACCAATGCTCGACACAGCAACAAGAGACACCGTTCGATGCCGTCATACAAAGTTTCCATATCCTCAATAACTTCGATATTCCTATCGGTATCGAATTTGCTCCCGGAGAAAGCGTACCCGATATACCCAGTGCAACCCAATGGACATCGGCGACCGATATCAACAACCGTATCATTTACTACCGCACGATGTACAATAGCACGATACGTTGCATCGACTTGAAAACCATCGACTTCGGAAAAGTAAAATACCAAGTGGCTCCGCTCGATGCAAAGAAAAACCAATCCATAGAGCGAATCAAAATAAAATAATTTCCATCGAATCGATTATAAATAAAGGGACTGTACCACAAGGTATAGCCCCTTTATTTACCGGCGAAACAGGTTCTTATTCGCCCAAATAAAATGAGGGAACCGGAGCCTGCGGATATCCCATAGAACGGTGAGCTATATAATTGCGGTAAAGAGCATCTTGCATGAGTGTAACACGACGGTCGCGAGCCGGAATATTCGTCGTATAGATGCGTATCTCTCCCGGCAAAGCGGTAACAATTTCTTCCCGCCAATCGCCATACAAATCGGCAATCATCAGAATATCGCCTTCGATGCCCTCGGTCAAAGTATCGCCTTTCCATTTTACAATACTTTGAGAACGACCACGAGAAGAAGAACTGGCACCCCAACGATTATCGTCTCCGGCAAAAGTCTCTCTCAACAAGTCGGCGTCCCACCAAGCCCAGTTACGACAAGGAGGTACACCCTCGTTTTTACTTAAATAAGTACCATCGGCAGCCAACAAATATTTATCGGTGCTACCGCCCTTCTTATCTTCCCGTGCAAAGCATTCGAGTCCCGGATGAGTAGGATCTATGTCGGCAACCATACCGTCTCCCACATGGAACGTTTTATGTCCGATATTCCATATCTGTTCACCGGTTTTGGCATCAACCATACAAACACCCCGACCGTTATCGTGCCACGGTTCGAGACACAGGAAGACTTCCATTCCGGGACGGTCGGGATCGATATCCGTAAGATATACTTTATCGGGGTGCCCCAAACCGACAGACCATAAAAGCGTACCGTTATCATCGAGCATGCACGAACCCAGCAGAATCTCATCGCGTCCGTCGCCATCGACATCACCGCACACCATATTGTGAGAACCCATACTACGCACAACCGGATTTTCCTCATCGCCGTCCCAACGCCATGCCCGCTCGAGCTTTGTACCGTTCAACTGCCAAGCATCGACCACCATCAATTTATACGTACCGCGACAAGCAAGTATGTAAGGAGTTTTACCGTCGAGAAAAGCCATTCCTATCTGATTACGATTGCGACGTACCAGATTTCCATAACGAAAATTCCGTTCGGGCCAGTCTACCCTATCTATTTCTTCTCCGGTCATACCATCGAGCACAGAGAGGTATTCATCACCCGTGTCGACCCGTCCCTTAGCGTCTCTTTGCACATTATCGGGAGCCGTCTTCAAAGCGACTTCGGCTTTACCATCGCCATTGAAATCATACACCACATACGGGGAGTACCATATACCCGGCTCGATTCCTTGCCCCAAATCTTTGGACCACAAAAAAGTTCCATCGCTCAGATAGGCCTCTATCTGATAAGTTTTTCCCGTAAGATCGCCCGGCATTCCGGGATCGACATTGCTGGCCGGCGTGCGCACGATATAATCGTACTTGCCATCACCATTGAGGTCGGCTACCGCAACCTTCCCGGCTCTTGTATCGCGATTGAGTTTTATCGAACGATAATTCACAGCCGTTTCGGGAGCGATGGTTACAAAATCCGATTTACTCAGTTCTTTACCTTTACGGTCGAGTACTACCACTCTATAACGCGCATTTCCGGAAACTGGCGATTTGTCGACAAAATCGGTCGTGGTTTTCAACGGCTTACGATTCAACTTTTTACTTTTACCGCCGACTTCCCGATATACATCAAACGCAACATCGGGCGCATCGTTTTGCAACAATCGCCAACTGAGGTAAATCTCGCCTTTCTCTTTTCCCGGCAAAGCGACCAATCCCCGATCGAGAACTTCGCTCACACGAGTCCCGGCAAAGCCGTTTACAGGAGATTTCGGCTCATGCGAGGGATTCAATATTTCATAATAATAATTCCGTTCACGGGAATCTTGCGCACTTAAATCCGCCGCAACCACCCCTAACGAAAGGGCTGCAACAGCAATCCAATTAAAGTTTTTCATGGAAAAGTAAAAGTATTTGGTTAAATTTTATTTTGAAGCAAAATAACAATATCCGCATGAAATATCCAAATCACGACGTCGGAAATAATTGTTAATATCTGCTTTGAATCCGATACAACCGTCATGATTCACATTCTGTAATCCGATCCCTCAAAAAAACAGCCCAAATCGAAATCGAACTTTCCTGCGAACAGATTGTTTGCAATGTAAATACAAACATCTTAACAAACGAATAATTATGGAAATAACAACAATTTCTTTTTGGGGGAAAAGCCGCTATTGGTGGGCTGTCCTATTAGTTGGAATCTTACTGATTCCTTGTGGAATATGGCTGGTTGCAAGGCCGGACATCGGCTATTCGGTCATATCGCTATTACTGGGCTGGTTCTTGATCATACTCGGAATCTTGCAACTTATCATAGCGAGCGACATCAACCGCAGGGAACAGGGTTGGGGCTGGTGGCTCGCCGGTGGCATTTTAGACATACTGATAGGTTTCTTGCTTGTCAGCAATCTGGTTCTAAGCGAAATCGTACTACCCTACTTCTTTGCGTTTATCCTCTTGTACCGTGCCATAAAAAATATTGTTGCCGGAGTCATGTTGGCAAAAGCGTATAAAGGCTGGTGGCTTTATCTTCTCAATGGCATTTTATTACTGATAGTTTCGATATTTTTCTTCTTCGCTCCTCTCATGGCAACAATAGCGATCGTATATGTATGCGCGTTTGTATTTATCTATTGGGGTATGACCTTGATTACATTTGCTGCCGACCTGAAACCTTATAAGAGAGAAAAATAAGCAGATTATTCTCCTAAAAAAACGAAAAACGCCGGCTTCCTCCGGCGTTTTTCGTTTTTATTCACTATTCTTCGACAGATTTTCACTCTTTATCATCTATCTTTGTTCTTGACATATTAAACTTTACTGTGAATTTTCTGTCCAAAAAAGAAACGCCCAAATTCTAAAAAGGAAAGGAGGCCTCATTATGAAAAATTTCCGCAACATACTATTGCTTATCTTCTTTCTTTCCGTTCTACCCGACGCAACGACGGCCCAATACTGGGACGACTTGTACATACGTCCCAGCACAAGAGAAGAGATAAAGAAGAAACAGGAAGAACAAGCGAAAAAAGAACAAACCAAGTCTCCTCGAAAACAGGTCGAAGCACATGAAGAAACTTATGTGCCCGACAGCATTTGGGACATCGATGCGTATAACCGGCGTTACGAAACCGAGGCAGAACCGATTTATACCGACACACCCGACACCATTTACATGGCCGACGAGGAGGACGGTTACTATCTGAACGGATTTTACGGGACGCAAAGCGACCTCGAATATGCCGAGCGGATACGCAAATTCCACAATCCCCGGTTTACGGTACATATCTCTGACCCGGCTTACAACGATATATATTTCCTAAACTCTTTCGACTGGAACGTATATATCGACGGGACATACGCTTTCGTTACCCCGACTTGGACCAATCCGTGGTATTGGGATTATACATGGGCCCCTTATAGTTATTGGGGGCCTTCCTGGCGATGGAATTCTTTCTATTGGGGCTGGGGCTACCCATATTACGGCTTTGGATGGAGTTGGGGTTATCCGCATCACCACCACTACTATCCTCCTCATTACGGGCCGGGACATCGTCCGCCGCACCACCCCGATTATCGACCTACTCCCCAAAATCGGCCGTCTTACAGTCCGGGCGGGTGGAGTTCCCGACGTCCCAACAGAGGCTCAACGATTGTAAGACCCTCCGGCTCCAATGATAACCGAGTCATCATCAACTCGCAAGGCCAACGCGTTCGCAACGGGAATACCTCCCGGTCGTCCCAAAGACAGAGTACGACACGACAAATCGAACGTCAACGCAACTACAACCAAACCTACACCCCGAATTACAACAACAGTTCCTCCCGCGGCAGCAGCATAAGCAGTGGCGGAAGCGGTTCTCGGGGCAGTATGAGTAGCGGAAGTCGCGGAAGCAGCGGTGGCGGAAGCCGTAGCCGAAGATAAGTAGAATCTTTTCAAGCAAACGATTATGAACAAAATAACAAAAAAAATCTGCGCCTTATTTTTCTCGGCTGGACTCATAGGTAATATTTCTGCCCAGTCGGCTGTCGAAGCCTTAATGTTGACAGACAACGACCTGATAGGTACGGCTCGTTTCGTCGGTATGGGAGGAGCATTCACATCCTTAGGCGGCGACATCAGCAGCTTGTCTCAAAATCCCGCCGGAATAGGTATCTATCGAACGAACGAAGTGGCAACGACTCTTACTATCTCCCCCCAATCTACTCGAGTAAATAACCTACCGGGTAATGTCGGGAGCAATAAAACACGCGTATATTTCGATAATCTGGGATTTGTCGGCACTTTCCACCTCGGAGATATGGCATTAAGAAACATCAATTTCGGAGTGGCCTATAACAGCCGCAAGAACTTCGCCCGAAACTACCGGGTCAATTACCAATCTCTGAACGGTTCTCTCTCCAACGCTATCGCGGGCTTGTGCAGTGACAACCCCAATAATCTGCTCACGTCAAACGGTGCTTACGACAATGGCGCACCGTGGCTCGATATTCTCGCTTACGACAATTTCCTCATCGCTTATTCTCCCGATGCAACAGTGTCGAACAATAAATATTACGGACTGTTCTCCGAGGGAAGTACATCGGGAAGCGGATATCTCGACGTAAGGGAAAACGGATATAACAACGAATATACATTCAACTTCGGAGGAAATATTTCCGACCGGGTATTCTTCGGTATCGGAGTCGGAGTCATCGACCTCAAATACGAACTTATTTCGGAATATGGGGAATATCTCAACGGAACTACGGGAGAGACCGAAATCGACGGAACTCTCTATCCGATAACCTCATCGAATTACTCTCTCTATAACGAATTGGTACTCGACGGGACAGGTGTCAACTTCAAAGCCGGCCTTATCGCATACATCACCAATTCTTGGCGTATAGGAGCCGCCATACACACACCAACCTACTATTCGGTAAGACGCTCGGCCTACGGAGACATCATCAACGACTATATTTATACAGAAAATGGGTTAGATACCAAAGCCCAATCAAACAGCGGCACACCTACATCGACCAATCACTTCTCCCTGCGTACTCCGTTACGATTTATGATAGGTACTTCCTACCAATTTGGTTATAAAGCAATTGTAAGCGCCGACTATGAATACACGGCCTACTCGAAAATGAAACTGAGCGACGACAACGGTTATGAACAGACCTACGCCTACGACAACGACGACATAAGAAATTACCTGAAAAATACACATACCGTGCGCATCGGAGCCGAATACCGTATCACTCCGCAACTGAGTGCCCGGGCAGGATATTCTTTCACATCCTCGCCGGTATCCGACAAATGGCTCGAAAACAGAGCATACGTTCCCACTTCGGGAACTCTACCCAGTTACTCGCTGGGACGTACCAAAAACAATTATTCCGTAGGACTCGGCTATCGATTCCGTTACGTCTATATCGATGCCGCTTACCAACACCGTAGAGTAAGCGATGAGGTGATGGCATACTCAGCAATACCCGATAAAAAAATTTCAGGTTCGGAAAGTGCCCGATTGATAACGAAAAATAACAATATAATTCTTACCTTTGGCGTGAAATTTTAAAAAACATACTTTTTCTTTTCTTTCTTCGGAAAAAAGGAAAGAACAAGATAAATAGAAAAACAACCTGACAAAAACAATGAAAAAACTGATTTTCCTATTCGGTTTGCTCTTGACCTTCGGTTTGGGCAAAGCGCAGATGCAAGATCCGGTTCATTGGAAATTTTCGATGACCGATGTATCCAAGACAGAAAAAGAGTTGCAATTCACCGCCAAAATCGATGACCATTGGCATGTCTACGGGTTGCATATCCCCGAAGACGGCCCCAACCCCACGACATTCACGTTTACGTCTGTGGAAGGTGCGGAACTGGTAGGTGAAGTTACTTCTCCGTCAAAGTTGATCACGAAATACGATGAAACATTCGGTATGGAACTCAACTGGTATGAAAAAGAGGTAACTTTCATTCAACGCATCAAACTGACCGGCGAAAATTTCACCGTAAAAGGTTACCTGCGTTATATGACTTGCGACGACCAGTCTTGTCTGCCCCCGACCAGTGAAGAATTCGAATTTACGGGAAAAGGTCTCTCGGCAGCCGATTTGGCAGCAACCGCCGCAAAAGCAGCACCCAAAAAAGAGGTAAAGAAAGAATCGGCAAAACCGGCTGAAAAAAAAAATAACGAACCGAAACAGAATGTAGCCCAACCGGCAGAAAAAACAGCCGAAACTGCTAAACCTACCTCAAATGAGGTTACGACTGCGACTACTCCTACCGCACAAACGACAACCACCGATTTATGGACTCCCGTCATTGATAAACTGCAAGCACGGGGAGAAACAACCACGACAACCGATACGTCGTTGTGGTTTCTCTTTTTCTCGGGATTCGTCGGCGGACTATTGGCCCTGCTCACCCCCTGCGTATGGCCCATGATTCCCATGACAGTGAGTTTTTTTCTGAAACGGTCCAACAACCGTAACCGGTCGATACGGGACGCCATTATTTACGGTCTCGCCATCATCATCATTTATGTCGGCCTGGGATTGCTTATTACGGCCATCTTCGGAGCCAGCGCATTGAACAGTTTAGCAACCAATGCCGTATTCAATATTCTGTTCTTCGCTCTTTTGGTGGTATTTGCCATCTCTTTCTTCGGAGCTTTCGAACTGACACTTCCGGCGTCTTGGACAACCAAACTCGACAGTAAAGCCGACTCGACAAGCGGATTGTTGAGTATTTTCTTCATGGCCTTTACATTGGCTTTGGTCTCGTTCTCCTGTACAGGTCCTATTATAGGAACATTGCTGGTGCAAGCTGCTTCTATGGGAGTCGCCATCGGCCCGGCTATCGGTATGTTCGGATTTGCTTTGGCTCTCGCCATACCTTTTGCCGTATTCGCCATTTTCCCCTCGATGCTGCAATCATTGCCGCGCTCGGGCGGTTGGCTCAACTCGGTAAAAGTGGTTCTCGCATTCCTCGAACTGGCTTTCGCCCTCAAATTCCTCTCGGTAGCCGACCTTGCATACGGCTGGCATATCCTCGACCGCGAAGCATTCGTCGCATTGTGGATTATCATCTTTGCCTTACTGGGTATTTATCTGTTGGGAAAACTTCGTTTCTCCCACGACAGCGAAAGCCAGCATGTCTCTGTTCCCCGTCTTTTCTTGGCGATGATTTCATTGGCTTTCGCCCTCTACATGGTTCCCGGATTGTGGGGAGCTCCGTTGAAAGCCATCAGCGCTTTTGCCCCGCCATTGTCGACACAAGATTTCAACCTCTATAAAGACGAAGTACACGCCGCATTCATGGACTACGATGAAGGTATGGCTTACGCCAAGAAAGTAAATAAACCCGTCCTCGTCGATTTCTCGGGCTACGGTTGCGTAAACTGCCGTAAGATGGAAGCTGCCGTATGGACCGACCCGGCCGTGAAAGACATTATCGAAAACGATTATGTACTCATTACCCTCATGGTCGACGATAAAGAATCTCTTCCCGAGCCTATCAAGATAGAAGAGTATGGCAAGACCCGGACTCTTTACACCGTGGGCGACCGTTGGAGTTATCTGCAACGTCATAAGTTCGGTGCAAATGCGCAACCGTTCTATGTGTTGCTCGATACGAAAGGCGAACCCGTAGGTCCTTCTTACTCTTATAAAGAAGATATTCCCGCTTACCTCGAATTCCTGAAAAACGGTCTGAAAGTATTCGAGAGCGAAAATAAACGTTGATAACACATTCGGAATAAAAAGCAGAGGGGCATCGCTCAAAAATTGAGCGATGCCCCTCTGCTTTTACAAAAGATTTCTTTTCTAAAACCGTTCGTAAACAACGAACGAGTAGGCATAAGCATGCCGGTCGTCCGCCGGAAAATCTTCCCTACCGATTTCCTTCCATACCCTCAAATCGATTTCGGGAAAGAACGTATCGGCATCGGGGAAATCATGGTGTATCTCGGTAATATATAACCGGCCCGCATCGGCGATAGACTGGTTATAAAGAGTCGCCCCTCCTATAATAAACAGTTCATCTTCTCCCCGCTCCTCGGCCAATGCCTCAGACAGCGATGAAAAAGCAAAAACCGTAGAGGGCAATAATTCGGGACGGGACGAAAGCACGACGTTTTTACGACGAGGCAACGGCCCGGCGGGAAGAGACTCGAATGTATGTCGCCCCATAATAATGGTATGATCGACTGTGAGAGCTTTGAAATGCTTCAAATCATTGGGAAGATGGCATAACAAGTCGTTGTCCTTGCCGATCGCCCGGTTACCGGCTACGGCAGCTATCAAAGAAAGATTTTTCATATCGTCGGGATTATACGGCTACGACACCTTTGATATGGGAGTGCGGATCATAACCGGTAAGCGTGAAATCCTCGTAGCGGAAATCGAAAATCGACTTCACTTCGGGGTTGATTATCATTTGCGGCAAGGCCCTCGGTTCCCGCGTAAGTTGCAAATGTACCTGTTCGAGATGGTTTTTATAAATATGTGCATCACCGAGCGTGTGCACAAAATCACCGGCTTTCAGCCCGGTTACTTGGGCCATCATCATAAGCAGCAAAGCATACGACGCAATGTTGAACGGCACGCCCAGAAAAATATCGGCACTCCGCTGATAAAGCTGTAAACTAAGTCGCCCATCGGCCACGTAAAACTGGAAAAAAGCATGGCAAGGAGGAAGATTCATATTCTTCAAGTCGGCGACATTCCACGCACTTACGATAATCCTCCGCGAATCGGGATTGTGTTTTATCGTCTCTACCACTTCCGAAATCTGATCGATATAGCCACCGTTATAATCGGGCCACGAACGCCACTGATAGCCGTAAATATGCCCTAAATCACCGTTGGCATCGGCCCATTCGTTCCAAATGCGCACGCCGTTATCTTGCAGATACTTTACGTTGGTATCTCCTTTGAGAAACCAAAGCAATTCGTGAATAATCGATTTCAAGTGCAACTTCTTGGTCGTCAACAATGGAAAGCCTTTTTCGAGATCGAATCGCATCTGATGCCCGAATATGCTGATGGTTCCCGTTCCGGTCCGGTCCGATTTTTCGACACCCTCATCAAGAACTCGTTGCAAAAGGTCGAGATATTGTTTCATAAATATATAATAATTAGTAGCCCGATCGATATTTTCCTTCGGTACTGTCGTCGATAATACTCAAATAACTTGCATAGCGGGACTCGCTGATACGATGTTCTTCCAATGCTTTCAATACGGCACACCCCGGTTCATGGCGATGGGTACAATTTCCGAAACGGCAGTCATGGGAAAATTTGAAAATTTCGGGAAAGAAATGCGCCACTTCCTCGGGTGCGAAATCTATTGTCCCGAATCCCTTGACTCCGGGCGTATCTATTATATATCCGCCGCCGGGCAAGGGAAACATTTCCGAAAACGTCGTCGTGTGCATGCCTTTATGATGGGACTGCGAAATAGCTCCGGTCTTCAAGTTGAGTCCGGGCAAAATAAGATTGATAAGCGAAGACTTTCCAACCCCCGAATTGCCGGCTACCAAAGAAACTTTATCGTGCAGCAATTCCCGCAGAGTACCTATTCCTTTTCCCGTAACAGCCGATACTGCCAAACATTCATAACCGATATATGTGTATAAATCGATTATCCCGTGCAGCAGACCGGTATCGTCTTCATCATAAAGGTCGATCTTGTTGAAGATGAGTTTCACCGGTATGCGATAAGCCTCGGCCGTGGCAAGAAACCTATCGATAAACACGAGACTGGTCTGCGGATGATTGACCGTAACCACAAGCAGAGTCTGATCGATATTGGCGGCAAGGATATGCGACTCCTTCGAAAGATTGGACGCTTTGCGTATGATATAATTCTCCCGCTCGTCGATCGAGACGATAAACGCCGTACCTTCACGGTTCTCCTCGATGCTCACCCGGTCGCCCACAGCAACAGGATTGGTGCTACGAATCCCTTTGAGACGAAAACTCCCCTTGATTTTGCACTCGACAAGTGCTCCGTCATCGGTTTTCACCTGATACCAGCTACCTGTATTTTTTATGACCAACCCGTGCCGCATCTGCATTGTTTTTCAATAAAAAGAGAGGATCCGCCCCCGGCGGGAGTGATTCCTCTCTCATATTCTCTATTATATCGGTTTTTTATACGGTAAGAATTTCTTTTTCTTTCGCAGCAAAAATCTCATCGATTTTTTTGATATAGCGGTCGTGTACCTTTTGGACTTCGTTCTCACCGTCTTTTTCCACATCTTCGGGCATACCGTCTTTGATCGCCTTTTTCAAACCGTCGATGGCATCGCGGCGGGCATTACGCACGCTTACTTTGGCATTTTCGGCCTCTTGCTTGGCTTGTTTTACCAATGATTTACGCCGTTCCTCGGTAAGGGGCGGCATACGCAAGAAAATAACCTCACCGTTGTTTTCGGGCGTAATGCCGATTTCGGAATTTTGCAAGGCTTTTTCTATTTCTTTGAACATCGGTTTTTCCCACGGTTGTATGGTTATCGTCTTGGCATCGGGAGTAGATATGGTCGCTACGTTGCTGAGAGAGACCATGCTGCCGTAATACTCGACGCGGATCTGATCCAAAATACGGGGATTGGCTTTTCCCGCCCGTATCGAAGCTAAGGCTTCATCGAGGAAAGCGACGCTGAGGTTCATTTTATCCTCGGCTTCACGGATATAAGTTTTGACATCATTCATAGTACTGGGTATTTTTGTGTTTCGAGATAGCAAAGATAAACGATTTTATCGAATTGACAACGCTACGCCGGCAAATCAATATACAAGAGTCCCTATGTTTTCTCCCATCATTACCTTTTTGAGATTCCCTACCGTATCCATGTCGAAGACGATAATAGGCAAGTTGTTCTCCTTGCAGAGCGTAGTCGCCGTAAGATCCATTACTTTCAGTCCCCGATTATATATTTCGTCATAAGAGATTTTATCGAACTTCGTCGCAGAAGGATCTTTTTCGGGATCGGCCGTATAGATGCCGTCGACCCGCGTACCTTTAAGCATAACATCGGCCCCGACCTCGATTCCCCGCAAGGCCGAAGCGGTATCGGTCGTAAAGAACGGATTTCCCGTTCCGCCCGAGATAATGGCGATTTCTCCCCGTTCGAGCGATTCGATGGCGCGGGCCGGGCTGTAATGTTCGCCTATGGGATGCATAGGCACTGCGGTATAAACCCGAGCCTTCTGCCCTACCGATTCGAGTGCCGAACTCAATGCCAAACTGTTGATAACCGTAGCCAACATACCCATTTGGTCGCCTTTCACCCGATCGAATCCACGCGAAGCTCCGCTCAATCCCCGGAAAATATTTCCTCCGCCTATCACAATAGCGATTTCAATGCCGAGCGCGGCAATCTCTTTTATCTGGGCGGCATATTCCTGCAAACGCACCTCATCGATGCCGTATTGTTTTTTTCCCATAAGGCTTTCGCCGCTGAGTTTCAAAAGAATTCTCTTGTACTGCTGTGCCATGATATTTGTTATTTTGTTCTGTTTAATTGCAAATATAGCGAAAGGTGAATGCAGAGCCAAATGAAAACGGCGTTTTCAAATTTGATTCTGTCGAACCGCTACCATATTCTACAAACATAGCGATAAAAAAGGAGATTTTATTTTTTCAAATGCAAAACCTTCGGCGATAAAACCGTCTGCACGATTCCCCGGGAAAACAGATAGAGAATAAACGCCAGCCACAAAGCGTGATTCCCGTATGCAGCACGTCCTCCAAAATAGGTAACAAAAAAAATCGACGAGGCTATAAACATGGAAATCAACATACCCCGCGTCGCCGTAGCGCCGATATAGATACCGTCCCACATAAAAGCAGCAAAACCGACAATCGGGATAAGCAACGCCCAATAAAAATATCCATCGGCCGCTACAATTACCGTCTTGTCATCGGTCAGCAAAGACAAAAACGGTTCGCCTCCGACAACATACAGAACGACAAAGAACAATGATAGACCGGCTCCCCACATAAAAATCTGCCGGACGGTACGACGTAACAGTTTCTCATTTCGAGCCCCGACATATTTCCCCGACAAAGCCTCTCCAGCATAAGCAAAACCGTCCATTACATACGAAAACAACGTAAAGAATTGCATGAGCAATGTATTGACAGCCAGTACGACCTCACCTTGTGCAGCCCCCGCCGATGTGAAAAACATCATTACCGCTACCAAACACAACGTACGGAAAAAGATATCGCGATTGACCTTGAAAAAAATCACCATCGCTCTTTTCTGCAACAACGACGACCGCCAGTCGAGGCGCAAACGCAACGGTTTATAATAACGCAGCCAAAACCATACGGCCATACCTAACCCGGCATATTGTGCCGTAAGCGTGCCCAAAGCAACTCCTTCTACTTTCAACCCGAAAACAAAAACCAACAGAAGACTTACCGCTATGTTGACAATATTTTGGGCAATGGCAATCCACATGGGAAACCGGGAATTCTGCATACCGATAAACCAACCCGAAAAGGCATAAAGACCAAGAACAGCAGGAGCACCCCAGATGCATATACGGAAATAGAGCGTGGCCAGCCGCTCGACTTCGGGCGTGGCCTCGATAAAGAGGAATGCCATGCGACAAAGCGGGTATTGGAATACAATAAGTGCTATCGCTACCGAGAAACCCACACCGACGGAACGAACCAATAAACGAGTTACTTCATCGAGATCGCGGCGTCCATAAGCTTGCGAGGTCATACCACTCGTACCCATTCGCAAAAATGCGAATATCCAGTAAAATATATTGAAAAGCATTCCTCCCACCGCTATCGCACCGATATAAGCGGGAGCACCGAGATGACCCACAATAGCGACATCCACAAGCCCCAACAGCGGTACCGTAATATTAGAAACGATAGCCGGCAGTGCTATATGCAAAATATTCTTATGCCCCTCGTTTATACCCATGACTATTTCATCGTTACAATAGGCAGATCGATAGGACCGTCATGCAACATACTGCGTTGTATTCGAGCATTCCTCTCGGTGGGTATCAACGGGCTATTACGCAATATATGGCGGACGCGCGAACGCTGATCGGCCGTAAACCGATTCTGATCTCCGTAATTATAATCCATGACATTGACCGAAACAAATTGTTCGCCACTGCACCCTTCCCGCAAAATACGAACTGCGACATACTCTTCCGGCGAAAGATTTCCTCCCGCCCATGCCATGTAGCGGAGATAATCCTCCCGATTGTAACTGGGCGTATCCTCACAATAATCGGAGTCGATACACACCGACTCGCTATCGCCCTCGGAAAAAACATGGCGTAAACCCAAATAATGCCCCAGTTCATGCGACAATGTCATGAGTATATACGACTCGTAAGCACATTTGCTATTTAGCGAAATGGAATAAGGGTACATCAGATTCGATAAAGTTATATACGGATAATTTGTAAGGTTCGTTCCTTCGAGATATGCATCAATCGGGGTATAAGGGAAATGGGAAATACCCAATGTAACGCCGTCTGCCGTCTCTCCCGACGCAAACTGGTACATAAACACATTGATATACCGATTGGGATCCCATAACAACGCGGCATATTTCCCGGAATTATCGGTCATAAACACCTCACAATCGATCTCATATTCATCTCGTTGGAGATACTCCACGCCGGGAACAGCAAGTTTTTCCCCATCGGGTGAATCGGTCGCCAACGTAAATTGCACATTCAATTCCGCCCCGCCGTATTCACCTGCATAACAGAGATTCGCCGCTTCCAGAAAGTCGGCCAGACGCCCGGCTTCGATATACTGCAAAGAATCGTTCCGATCATTGTACAACACATGGAATACAACCGGAAGCACAATCGTCTCGGCCCCGTATTGCGTAATCGTTATCGTATGCCGGGTATCTTCCGATACAGCCTGCATCGTGCAACTACGCGATTCCTCCGCCCCGTTGGGAGCGATATTCACCGTAATAGAGGTTTTTCCCCTCCCCTCTGTCGTCGTGGGTACACACCACTCGGCAGCACCGGAAAGAGACCATGCTTTGCGGCAAGGTATCTCTACGACAAGCTGGTTCTTCCCCTCATCGACCGAATACGATTTCTCCGATTTACGCTGTACGATTTCTTCATTGTCTCCGCAAGAGGGCAATAAAAAGAAAACAGCAACCACACAACTCACAAATGGCAATCCAAAAGAAAAAATTTTTTTCATCCTATCACTCATAAAATATACCGTACTTCTTTAAAAACATAATTTCGTATTTCCCCTGTATCGGTACGCAACGACAAGCGTCCGGAAGGCTCGACACCCACCACCTCGGCCCGAATCGACTCTTGCGCAAGCACATCGAAATAGTCATGAAATCCTTTACTGCGATACAAGACCCTCATATAAGCAAGCGAGACAGACGTGTCGTAGGCAGGGGAGTATGTCTCCAACGATGTAGTAATGGCATCGACAAGCTGCCCGAGCAGCATATCCCGATCGACTTCGTACCCCAATACCTGCGCCAGAGAAACCGGATTGGGCGCCGAAGACAAGAAATGTATCTGATTGACGTTCACTCCGATTCCGACAATCGACAGTGCCACATCAACACCCTGCATATCATTTTCGATAAGTATCCCCACTAATTTACGGTCGCGGTAATAAATATCATTGGGCCATTTGATCGAAACATCGGGAATATAACGGCCCAACACCTCAACGATAGAAAGAGAAACAAGTTGGGAGAGAATAAACGAATGCGCTGCCGCCATACGCCGGGGACGCAGCAAGATAGAAAATAAAAGATTCTTCCCGCTTTGCGACTCCCACGAATTACCTTTCTGTCCCCGCCCGGCCGTTTGAAAGTCTGCGGCAACCACCGTACCGCCACGCATATCGGGACACTCAACAAGGCGACGACGAATTTCGGAATTCGTCGAATCGGTTTCGGGCAAATATACTATACGCTCATCGGTCATTCTTCTTCGGCATATTGTGGATAAACAGTTCTCAAAGCATCGAAATAGAACGGTCTGTCGCGACGGGGAAACTTACGGACAACTTCGAGATAGGAATGGCATATCCACGCTTGCAACTCCGTATCATGAGCCCGACTGTAATCGACCATATTCCAATACTTCTTGTTACTATGATACCCCGGTTTTACATAATCGTAACGATCCCGCAAAAGAACGGCGCGATCGGGATTGCACTTCATATTGGCCCACGCGTCGACCGAACCGAGGTCGGTAAAAAGAAACATCTTTCCTCCGACCTTAAAAACCAAGACATTCTCGTCAAACGGAAAACACTCGGTCGCCCCGGGCAGAGAAAGGCAAAAATCCCGTAAAGTCTCTATATCCATATTCTTCAACGTATCGTCGGAAAAAAGGCGTCTTCGATATGGTCGATGTCGTACGTCCCATCATTTTTCTTTATCAGAGCAATAACATCGAAGCGCACGTCAAATGGCAAATCGTAATGGCGGACATAGGCATCGGCGGCATCGATGACACGCCGGCACTTAGCCCGCGTTACCGCTTCTTCGGGACGCATATACTCGACCGACGTACGGGTCTTGACCTCGACGACAACCAAAACTCCGTCCTTGTAGGCCACGATATCGAGCTCGTACTTGCCGTTACGCCAGTTCACATCGCGCACCACGTACCCCCGGGTAACGAGATACTCGGCGGCACGTTCTTCGCCGCCCTTGCCGGTGTCGTTATGCAATGCCACGTATATCGAAATAATCCACAACAAAAATAAACATTTTGGCTTTCTCTCAAAAAATTTAAAGCGACAAAAGAACCCGATTCAACCGAATATTGTATATTTGTCCTACTCAACCTTCTTAAAAACAAGCGTGATGAAAGCACTCAACAAAGCCCTCCCGGGTCTCTGCATCGGCATCGGCCTTATCGTCATGGGCTGTCTACTCAGCCACGGTATCATTACCGTAAAAGACCGCGACCGCATCGTTACCGTCAAAGGCCTTGCCGAACGCGAAGTGAAAGCCGACCGTGTAATATGGCCGTTGGTATTCAAGGAGATAGGCAATGACATGACAAGTATCTATAACGCAGTCAACAAAAAGAACGAAATCGTATGCGATTTTCTGAAAAACAACGGAATAAACGAAAACGAAATCTCGATAGCGGCTCCGCAAATCATCGATATGCGAGCCGAACGCTATGCCAATAACAACGAGATTCCCTACCGTTACAACGTTACATCGGTCATCACCGTAACATCGAATCAAATCGACAAAGTACGCGAACTCATTTCCCGACAAGTCGATCTGCTGAAACAAGGTGTTGCCATCATCGACGGCGACTACCGCTATACGACCCAATATTCTTTCACCGGACTCAACGACATAAAACCCGAAATGATAGAAGAGGCAACCGTTGCAGCCCGTCTCGCCGCCGAGAAATTCGCCAAAGATTCCGACAGCAAACTGGGAAAGATACGGCGGGCCAATCAAGGCCAATTCGTCATCAGCAATCGGGACGAAAACACACCCTATATCAAAGAAGTACGTGTCGTTACGACTATTGACTATTATTTAAAAGACTGATTTTACACCCTCATGGAAAAAGGGAATAACGCCGCAACGGAAAATCGCGACCGATACTATATGCAACAAGCGCTCATCGAAGCGCAAACCGCTTATGAACGGGGAGAAATTCCCGTAGGGGCGGTTATTGTACACAAAGACAGAGTCATCGCTCGTTCTCATAATCTCACCGAAACCCTCAACGACGTTACAGCTCATGCCGAAATGCAGGCCATCACCGCCGCTGCCGACGTATTGGGAGGAAAATATATGTCTGAATGTACATTATACGTTACACTCGAACCCTGTGTCATGTGCGCCGGTGCCATAGGCTGGGCGCAAATGGGACGGCTTGTATTCGGAGCCTCTGACGAGAAGCGGGGTTACCTGCGATATGCCGAAGCGGCGCTGCACCCCAAAACACAAGTAACCAAAGGCATTTTGCAGGAAGAATGCGCCCACCTTCTCACCGATTTCTTCAAACAGAGACGATAGCAGGTATAATAAAAAACTCGCACCGCCACCTTTCTATGACTGTTTTGTACCCGATAACTTAATAACGACTTCACTTTCGACATTTCGATCGCTATTTGTCGTAGAAACCATTTCAATCCAAACGTCCCCATTATCCTCGATATATCCCGATACCGATGATATGACGCATATTTCACTCGTTATTCCGTTAACGACTTCATCTGTAATGACACAACTTGCACTGGGATTCGTCGCCGAAAGAAGAATCCGATTATCATCATCAGCCACATCGATATCATTTACAGTCAATTGTATGTTCAGAACATGATATACATCATCCGATGAATAACGAATATCATTATCGATAGAAAGTTTTACTGTTCTATTTCGAGTAATATAAAAACCCACCGGCAAAGATGTAGCATCGCCCTGCACTCCCGACACCCAATTGTATCCATCAACAAGCAAAGTCATTCTTCCGGAATACCCGCCAGAAATATTCGTACCTTTCCATTGATCGGGATCAAAATTATCTTCACAACCCACGAAAAACATTAACAATGAAAATAAAACGATACATTTTTTCACGTCCATATCTCCTCCTGGTATAATCACTCTTTATCGATATTGCCCAAAATCTGTTTCTTCACTCAATCTATTATAGCTATCTCCCGCACATTAAATTTACCTCTCCGTTGCTGAAATAGCAAGGCGCAAGCCCAAGTAATAGTACGTGCTCGTCGACATGTAGGCATTGCGAGACGCGCAACGACAATAGACGGCAGCATGACGCCAGCCCCCACCCCGGAAAACGCGATTGGAGCCAGACGAAGGGCCTTGCGGATTGGTTACTAACGCCTCGGAATAACTGCCATACCAGTCGCTGCACCACTCCCATACATTCCCACTCATGTCGTAAAGCCCTAACTCGTTCGGCAATTTGCCCTTTACCTCATGTGTGCTGCTTTCGCTATTATCACTATACCACGCCACAGCATCGACATCATTACTCCCCGAGTATATGTAGCCCTTGCTTTTATTCCCTCCACGTGCGGCATACTCCCACTCCGCTTCGGTGGGCAACCGAAATTTTTTTCCGGTCAAGGCATTCAACTGTTCAATAAACTCTTGGCAATCATTCCAACTCACTTGCTCTACCGGACATTGACTACCAATAAAGCGACTCGGGTTGCCTCCCATCACAGCCTGCCACAACTCCTGCGTAACCTCTGTCTCACCTATATAATAAGTACTCAATGTAACGGAATGGACAGGTTGCTCATCTAGCGAACCCGACAACGAACCCATCTCGAACGTCCCGCCACTGACCGGCTTCATGGTAAAAGAAACACCTTTCACCGTAAAGATTTCGTCTATCAGTTTTCCGTCTGAAGTTGTACCGACAAGATCTGGATCAAAGTTCTTTACGCAAGAACAAAACAAACTGCAAAACGAAAAAAAACAGAGGCATTTTTTCATAGCAACCCAATTTTTAATTCCCATAATCATCGTTCATTTGAGAACGGTATGTATATGACCATAGAGGTACCAAAGCGCCAACGTTTGTTCAGATGGTCGACATAGGTATTATAAAAATCGGGCATATTCCCGTAAATATATTCTTGGTTATAAGCCGGCTTCAAATCATAAGTAAAAAAGAGGTTGAAATCGAAAATCCGTTTGGCACAAAAGCCGATTTGTCCGCCTATCGAGTAATTACGGCTATTGACGATACCCAAATCGACGTTGTCGCCCATATTGAAATTATAGCTTCCCTGTGCCCCGATATACATAGCCCCCCAATCTCCGCCACCGAGGCGCAAACGCAAAGCCAGCGAGAGAGGTATCTGGGTATAGGTCGTAAGGGAATTTTCCGAATCGATTTCATCGATTTCGGGATCGCCTTCTTCTTTAAAAAACTTACCGCCCCGGTTCTTCCCCATTTTATAACCGCCGATATTCACGACAGCCGTCAGCCACGTAAACGACTCCTGTCCCATCTTAAAGGAGAGGTAACCGCCCATACTGCACTTGTCGGTCCACAGAATATCCCATCCGCCGCCGAGAGAAAACAGGTCGCCGGCATCGTAATAATCCATAAGCCGCTTACGTTTGGCTTTGAGGGAGATGCTCGTAAAAGAGTCATCTCCTGCTGCAATATTTATTTCCTGCGTTTTGGATTTATACCCGTAAGCTATGGCTGTTACTGTGTACTTTCCGGGAGTTCCCACAAAGCGACAGGGAGCATCTCCTACATATTTTCCGTCGATATAAATTTTCGTTTGCGAAGGATAGGCGTAAATCTGTACCGCCCCGGTAATCGGCATAGGTGTAATCGTCTCCGAGTTCGTCTGCCCGGCTGCAATCACGACCGTCTGTGTTACATCGTTATAACCGTCGGCTTTGACCGTTACCTGATAACGTCCGGCCCCGTCGCTGTATGTGTAAGGGGCAATCCCCTTGAACTGCCCGTCGATATAAACCCGGGCATTCGTTACATTGCTGCGAATCACCACCGAACCGCCGTTCTCGAGCTGCAAATCGACCGGCGTTATTTTTCCCTCTTCCACCGTTATGGTAGATGTCTTGGTCGCATAGCCTTCCTTCGACACGGCAAGCGTATGGGTACCGATGAGTACGTCTTTAAAGATATTCGGAGACTCGCCCAACACCCGGCCATCGACAGAAACCATCGCCCCGATAGGCTGCGTGTTGATATTGATAGAGCCATAACGGGGAACAGGAGATTGCAAGACTATCTGCTGGTTTTCACCCGCTTTTACCTCCACCGTCCGTTTCGTGGGATAATGCGACACTTTCCGGGCCTCGATTGTGTACATGCCCGTATTGAGACGGCCGCTCCACTTTCCCGTACCTTTCGACTCTTCATTGATGAAAATTTCGGCCTCATCGGGTACGGATACCGATACTTCGGCAAAATTCGGTGCCAAAGCTACAGCTTTTGTCTGTACCGAACCGTCGCCAGAAATAACAACTTTCTCAGTTAACGGCTTATACGATCCCAACTTAAACTGCAATGTATGAGAACCCTTAGGCAACCGTTCGGTCGTGAAAGGTGTCGTCCCAGCCGGTTTATAATCACCATCGATATATACCTGTGCCCCCGACGGCTCGGAAGTTATCTGCAACTGCCCGTAAGCCGGACGCAACGATACCTGCAAATCGGTACGCCCTTGCGACGTAATCTCGAACTGCCCCATTTCCGGTTCATATAAAGGTGCGGAAATGCGATAAGTATGTTTTCCGTATTTCAACAATTTAGACAACACGCCTCCTGCCGACTCGACCAGCGTCTCATCGATATATACCTCGGCATTGGTCGGAGAAACCGTCATCGCAACATACTGCCCACCGGCATCTTCCTGCACGACCGTCGTTACCCGCCCGGTAACAAGCACCATTTCATAGGTACGCCCCGCCTCGATGGATAGGGGGTAGTAATAATCTCTCAACACACCGAGAGTCGCATGTTTTATAGTAACTTTCCGTGATTTTCTCGGTACATAAAGCCATATCTCGCCCGGAGTCTGCTTGGTTGCGACAAATCCCAATGAGCTTCCTTCAAACGAAAAACCTGTCTCGGTCGTTACAATCTTTATCAAAGCCGCCACTTCATTATTTTGGTCGCGTTTCATCGTCCCAGCTGTATTGGCGGTGAGGTCGGTTTCAAGCAAACGAAAACTTTTGACCGATATATTTTGTGCGGACAGATCCGCGAACGATAGGCAAAACAATGAACAAAAAATAATTGCGCGCAAATAATATTTCAAAAAATGTGCATTCATTTCTTTTTGGTTTATTTTCCCTCGAAAACGCTATGCGTTCGTGATTTCATTCGTCGTTCTCTTCTATTGCAAACGACATCGTACATTCAAATAATTATCAACGATTCCTCGTATTTCCGTATCGATCTCGATACGCAATTTTTCAGAAATATTCCGATCGATGTTTTTCATCGAACCATTGTAATTTTCTGTTACCGACTTTATGGTCGAGTTATCACTATCTTCAAAAAAGAGACAATCGAAATGCGACAAAATGTAAGAAGGCCAAAATCCTTTAACCAACCGACGCATGGGATAATGTTCGACCCCGAGTGAATCTCCGCAATCGGCATAAGTGCAATAAAGCAAATCTTTATCGGTCGAAATTCCATTCACCTGAGAATGATATTCGGATTGTCTCTGCAAACGATGCATTTTCATCGACATTTCGGACAGACTGTCGAGACCGTCCACCCGTAAAGCCAATTGATAATATCCCGACCAACACTCGATCCCGGTAAATTTGTAACTGTAAAACAACTCCATCACCCCTTTGACAAGACATTTTCCATCGGGATCCGGACTTATTTCCACCTCGCGAAATACCTCTCCGAAATTTGAAACATACTCGTTCAACACTTTATAATCGAAGCGATAATTTATCACAGCTTTTACCAATCGTCTGACTTCCGAACGAAGATCCTCTTCGGAAGTGCTACTAGAAAAAGTCTCCTCCACGCACTGACCATCTAACCCAGAATGTAACAAATGACAAAGTAAGGCATGGGCAACAGCCTGATCTTGTGCCAATGCACGGTCTAACCCGACATCGGAAACACCCAGCTCGATCCCGGGGTATCTACATGAGACAACCCATGCTGGCAGCGTATCAACTCCCTGTATCCTCCATTGCAAAGTCTCTGCAAAATTTTGCGAAAAAACAGCAACAGAGAATATAAAATAAAGAAAAACCGATAAAAGACACCTTTTCATTTTTCACGTATAAATGATGAAGTACTCTAAAAGTACTTCATCATTATTCACGAATAAAAACCGATTACTGAGCCTTAGACATTTCTTCCTCGAAGATTTTTTTGAATTTCTCGTAATCATAATCGATACGCAATTTCGAGTCATCGCTTATCGAGCTGTTCAATGCAGCAAGGACATCTTCCGATGCCAACTCTACACAAACATAGCAGGTAAATGTGCCATTGGCATTTTTACGATATTTTTCACAGATGACATGCGAACCGGTAAGACGTTGATTTACAACCGTACGGCCCAAATCTTCATACCGTTGCGTCGTCTCGGCTTCTTCTCCCTTCACATAATTCTTTGCATAATTGTCTGCTACGGCTTTGACCGTCGTATTTATGATTGTAGCCAACTCCTGACGAGCCGATGCCGTTGCCTGCTTGCGGGCAACATCTTCATTCCCTGCAACAGCCGAGGCAGCAGCTCTGAAATGCGAGACTTCGGTACGGAATCCGGGACCAGAACACGGTGTCTCATAAAGTTCGGATTGCGTAGATTTCGAACTACCACAACTCGAAACCAATACGACAGCTACGGCTACCAATGCCGCCATAAACATCTTTCTCATAACTTACTACCCTTGTAATTGTGTCGGGCGCAACTTCTAATGAATAATTATCTTACAATCAAAACATTCCTATATCATAGAGGCCAAAATCGGGATCTTTCTCGGGCTGCCAAGTACGCACTTTGATAACGGGTCTCTCTGGGTCGTTCAAATCGACCATCAAGAACAAATAACCCTGATCGCCATAATTGGTACTGTAATAATCCTGCTTTATCTGAATCCCGTAAAGCTCACCTCCTGTCCCAGCTTTCACCACATCGTTGTTTCCAAACCGTATATTGATAAATTCGTTGCTACGGAAACACCGATCGAGATTTCGCAGATATTGATCTTTTGTCTGTCGGTTATACCTTACATATCGGTTGTTCCTATATCTGTTCATTTCAACATCACCCGTAACGCGTTGTGTTACGGCTCCGGTAATTATCACCGCATTGTCGTCGAAAATATCCCGGATATAATCGAGTCGTTTCAAGGCGTAGGCCGTTTTATAATTTTCGAGAAAACTCATCAAAAATATCCGCGACTTTTCTTCCCATACCGAATGGTACAGTATATCTTCCATCGCCTCTTGTCCCAAACCAAATGCAAGACTTTCTATCCTCTTTTTCTCGTCGAACGTAAACACGACATCTTCGACAAATTTGCGATTATTGTTCCGAAACGAGAAACTCATCGGGACACTCCGGCAAATCACCTTATTATCAGCTGCGATAAAACACAACCGAGGAGTATTGATCAATCGAGCCTGGCCGTAAGCAAGCAACTTTTCGAACATGACCCAACCTTGATCCGTAAAAAGATTCCTGACATTATCATAGTTCTTGTCTCGTACCGCCAAGAGTATCCGATTCATTTTTTCCTCATAAGGCTCGGCATCATCGCCTTCGATAAAAGTTACGCCGGAAGTCTCCACATCAGATGTTGAGTTGGCATTCAATTCGGGCTCGACCGTCATATTCCCCGCCGAAGCCACAGATGTTTCCTTAGACGGAACACTTCTCACCCATATATAAGCATCTCTGAAAGCTGTACCTTTCATGACTTTCACGACGCTCTCTATCTCTTTATCGGTATGCGCCTCTCCTGCAAATTCGTATTCACACCGGATCTGCAAATTATCCGCAGCCATACCGGGCAGGAGTTCTATCACGCCCAATCCGTCTTTGGCACTGTAAATATTGCTCCAATCCATACCGTCGAAATAGGTATAATCGAAACTGCTCACCGGCTTTCCGTCATAAGATATGTTCAACACCAACATGCCATCGACACAATTTTCGGAAGAAGGCTGTTTCGAGATTTTTATCAAAGAAAATATCTTACGTATCTGCTCGGGAATCCAGGTTATCAACAGACACGATTCCCCGTTATTATCATAAGTTACCTCATGGGAAGAAGGAAGGCTTTGTAAAAGGCAATACGCCCAATAAAAATTTCTCAAAGCCTCGTCGATTTTACATTCCCGCTGAGCCCGCAACGCAAACGAAACCATATCATTGACTTTTGCTTTACGCGAAGCAAAAATGCGGTCAATATCGACTTTCTTCACAAATCGGAAAACGTGGGCATCGGGCTCGTTACTGATGACAAAACGTTCGGTATTCTGTAATGTGGCATTGGAGTAAGTCTGCAAAACCGCCCGGAAAGAACTCTGCGTATCGACATTTCCACCGGCAATGACATTTTCATCGATTTTACTGTAACGGCTCTCGACAGTTACCGATATTTGCGTTATCAAGTCGTTCAACGCCTCATTATCGGCCTGAGTCAAAGTTACACCTTTGCCCTCTCCCCAAATATAATCCTTGTCCCTTTTTATTTCCGATATGCTTTGCGCCGAGGCGACTACCATGGTACAAGCTATGAAAAACAAACAAACTATTCTTTTTCCACACATAAATAAAGCAGCATGAACCTCAACTATATTATTATACTACCCGCAAATATACAATTTTTATCGAAATTAAATTCTTTGTATGCTTATTTTTATTACCAACAAGAAAAGCCCTGTCGAAACAGAGCTTTTCCTATGCTAAAATCCTATTTTAAAACAGTTTTTCGGGATATTCTCCGGCATCGATAAGCGCCCGTATCTGGGCTACGACCGATGGTCGGTCCTCGGCATAAGTTACGCCGAACCACTTGGAAGTCGTATCAAGCACCTTCACTTTCGATATACCGCTTGTTATCAAATAATTCACCATCAACGGTATAAAATATTCCGCCTTGATATTTCCCGCATTCTCCCGCAGGAAACGGATAAAATAATTTTCGGAATGAATAAAATAGTCGGGCGTAAATCCCCACATATTCATAGAGACAGGGGTATTCTCATCGACAGCAACCCAAGAGTCTCCGTCCTTATACATGACCTTACCGTCCCGTCGTTCGATTTGCGTACGCTCCACCACCGTCGTAAGGAAACCGTCGGCATCGGTTTCGCAGACCCCGCGAGATACCGATCCGCTCTCCGAGAGCGTATTGCCCACACGATACCCAACCATACAATAGTCATCGTGCTTACCCTCGATATTTTTCAGATAATCGGCAATAACGGCAAAACTGTCCCGACCGTAAAAATCATCGGCGTTTATCACGGCAAAAGGCTCTTTTATCACATCCTTTCCCATCAGTACGGCATGGTTGGTTCCCCACGGTTTCACACGGCCTTCGGGCACGGAAAAACCGGTCGGAAGATAATCGAGTTCCTGAAAAACAAGTTCTACGGGAATTACATGAGCATATTTTTTCAATATCTTTTCCCGAAAATCGTTCTCAAACAAATGGCGTATGACAAAAACAACTTTTCCAAATCCGCCTCGAATAGCATCATAAATAGAGTAATCCATGATTGTTTCTCCGTTCGGGCCCAGACCATCAAGCTGTTTGAGACCGCCGTAACGGCTACCCATTCCGGCAGCCAGAACAAAAAGCGTAGGTTTCATATCGATATATTTTATTTCGGTTTATTTTGACACAAACAAAGGTAGGTATTATTCTCCAATAACCTCTATTTGATCTTCTCTTTTTCAAGAAAACTCTTATAATTCCTCGGGAATGGCCGCCTCATGCCCGACAGGACATCGACTCCCGGGAAACCGGCAGATTCTCAATGAAAAAAAATATCCGAAAACAAAAAAATACTCAAATGTTTGTTTTTTCGAGAACGATTTTCTATGTTTGCAATCCTGAAACAAAAAACATGTCTCACTAAAACAATAATGCCTATCGAAAAACAACTACTCTGAAACCAATTTTTAACACCGAAATGAAACATTTATCAAAACTGTCCGACGAAGAGTTGGTGGTATTGTATTCAGAGGGGAACAACAAGGCATTCGATATTTTGCTTACACGGTACAAAAACCGTATCTATTCCTATATTTTTTATACCGTTAAGGATAACGATCTCACCGAAGACATATTCCAAGAAACGTTTGTAAAAGTCATCACGACCATAAAACAGGGCCGTTATATCGAAGCGGGCAAATTTTCGTCTTGGGTAACCCGCATTGCGCATAACCTCATCATCGATCACTACCGGCAGGAACGGAACGAGAACCTCGTATCGAACGACGACAGCGAAGAAAAAGACATTTTCAATCGCAAAGAGTTGAGCGAGGGAACTATCGAAGACTCTCTCATCACACGCCAGATACATGCCGACATACGCCGCCTCGTCGCCGCGCTGCCCGACAACCAACGCGAGGTACTCATCATGCGCTATTACAAAAACATGAGTTTCAAAGAAATTGCCGACGCTACGCAGGTAAGCATCAACACGGCATTGGGTCGTATGCGCTACGCCCTGCTCAACATCAGAAAAATGGCCGACGACCACCAAATACAACTTTCTTTCTAAAAAAGCAGACAGCATACATACTAAATACTCATGGGCTTACGTTTTAAAAATAAATTCCCAAACGTACAGCCTATGAAAAAAACAACTACTCCTTCTGTCCGTTCCGAAAAAAAAACGATACCGTCGGGTCCGAGCAACAGTACGTTGATGCTGCTACGATCGGTGGCACGCACCTACTCGGCCAAACCCGTCATACCTTACTCGGCGGCTCATTACGCATTGAATTAAATTTTTACGGAAACTTTTCGTCAATTCGATTGTATCGTTTATCTTTGTTCTACATAACAAAGACGTATCTGTCATGAGCCCGCTTATCGCCCCCTCCTTATTGTCGGCAAACTTCGCCGACTTGCAATCGGATATCGAAATGATAAATCGCAGCAAGGCCGATTGGTTGCACCTCGATATAATGGACGGGGTGTTCGTTCCGAACATCTCTTTCGGGTTCCCGGTCATCGAAGCGATCGCCCCCCTCTGTAAAAAACCGCTCGACGTACATCTTATGATTACCCAGCCCGAGAAGTTTATTTCCCGTTTGCAATCTCTCGGTACATACATGATGAACGTACACTACGAAGCATGTCTGCACCTGCACCGCACGGTACAAGAAATCAAAAAAGCAGGTATGAAAGCCGGAATCACCCTCAATCCGCATACACCCGTTGCCATGCTCGAAGATATTATCACCGACGCCGACATGATACTTATCATGTCGGTAAATCCGGGATTCGGCGGACAGAAATTTATACCCCAATCCATCGAAAAGATTGCCCGGCTCAAAGAGATGATTCTCCGTAAAAATGCCCATACCCTTATCGAAGTAGACGGGGGTATCAACATCGAAACTGCCCGCCTCACGATAGATGCAGGCGCCGATATTCTGGTATGCGGACACAGCGTATTCTCTTCGGGAAACCCCGAAGCCACCATCGCACAAATGAAAGCGATGTAAAAACATCGCCGTAATTTGCCAGAAAAACATACCACCGAACCCACAAAATACGGCGACAAAATAAGACCTATACCCATTGTCGCTCTTCACACCATCGCCGTTCGCACTTTATGAGACGAGGACTATTCGATGATGCACCATTTATACGTCTTGCCATACCTTTTGCCGCCGGTATCGCCTTGCAAGAAATCATACCCGATATTTTTCTATGGGTATCTTTCATCATCGGAATCGTCTTTCTGATTCTACACACCTACTCCCTGCAACATATCGAATTACGATTCCGCAACCGCTTTTTCTTTTCCATCGCCGCCTGCGCCCTGCTCATAACAGCCGGAGGAGCGACCATGCGGATATGCGACCGGGAAAAAATTCCCGAAGAAAATCCCAACTCATTTCGCTATGCAATAGCCCGTATAGATGTCGCCGACTCCGATACCAGCCGAAGTATAGGCTGCCAAGCAACAATCATCGCCCTTGTCCAAGACAGCACGAAAAACATTCCGGCCGAAATTCCGATGATATTACGCATCGAAAACACGCCTCATACAAAAAAGCCGGAAACCGGAGACCTGATTCTGTTTACCCCCCGCCTTGCTCCTATCGCCAACAAACAAAACCCAGAAGCATTCGACTACGCCACCCTGATGCGACACCGGGGATATATCTACACACAATATCTACCTATCAATAAATGGACTACAATAGGCCATACTGACCGACCGTCTTTAAAGGCTTATGCCGAATCGCTACGAGATCACTGCCTGAAAATCATAGATAACGGCCGTTTCACTCCTCACGCCCGAAGCATACTGAAAGCTCTTTTACTGGGATATACCGAAGATCTCGACCAAGAACAAAGAGATTCCTTTTCTACGGCCGGACTATCACACGTCCTTGCCGTCAGCGGATTGCATTTGGGAATCATCTGGGCAGTGATAGCGGCCCTGCTCGCTCCACTGACATGGCTGCACCTTCATCGGGTACGGGCCGCCATTATACTCGTCCTGCTTTGGGGGTACGCATTCTTAACCGGATTGTCTCCCTCGGTAATACGGGCCTGCATCATGGTATCGGTCGTCCTTACAGGTATCCTCATCGGTCGCAGGGCCCGCCCTATGAACAGTCTTTTTATCGCGGCTTTCGGTATGTTGCTTTACAACCCGCACTATCTTTTCCAAGTGAGTTTCCAACTCAGCTTTTTATCGGTTTTTACCATACTGCTTTTTTACAAACCTATCTACAACTTACTTCCTCATAGTAACTACATCGCCGAGAAAGCCGCATCATTATTGTCAGTTTCGGCAGCCGCCCAAATAGGGACACTGCCTCTGGTCATCTATTACTTTCATGAATTGCCCTTGCTGGGATTACTGACAAACCTAATCATCGTTCCGCTGTTGCCTATACTGCTCGGCGGAGGATTTCTATGGCTTCTCCTATCGGGTATCGGCATAAACATACCCGTACTTACGCATATCATAAACGGTATGGCCGATGGTCTCGACCAATTTTCCCGGCTCATAGAACGATATGACTGGTCCTCGATACAAAATATCTGGGTCGAACCCGAGTCTCTCATTCTGTGGTTTATCCTTATTTTCGGAGGTGCTGCCGTCTTTCTATCCCATCAGGTAAAAGGGCTCATCGGCTTATTGTCGTTTGTCCTTTTCTTTCTCATTATCGAGACCTTCGATAACCATCCTCCCTTACACAATGCCTTAGTGATTTATCAGGAAAGCGGAGGAACGACGACGCTCAATTTTATAGATAACGGAATGAACACGCTATTCCCTCTCGACACGTTTCCGCAACGTTCGACCGAACGGGAAGCCCGGCGTTTCTGGATAAAAAACGGTATCGATAACATTTCTTTCATTTCCGACTCGACAACCTACGGAAACCTCAGGATAGAACTACCCTACATCGCGTTCCAAAAAGAACGCATTATCGTTCTCGGCGATGACCGCTGGCAAGAGGTAACTTCGCATGAACGCATGAGCATCGACTATGCTATCGTCGTACCGGGATTCAAAGGAAAGATCGACGATATACGGCAAATATTCGATATACGGGAAATCGTTCTCGCACACAATCTGCCCTATTTCCAGCAAAAGTCATTGCAAGAAGAGTGCCGACGGCTACGCATATCCTGCCACCGCATACGCACCGACGGTGCTTTTATCGCAAACACGACACCCGTTAAAACTCAAATGAAAGACGCAAATTGAATTGCCGGCCGGTAAGATAATTGGGAACGGCATTCTGATTGTTGTATATGTCGGTTACCCAATAATAGGAATTGACATTGGCAAAATCGAGCAGGTTAAATACGTCAAGTCCTATCCAAATGCTTTTGAAACTGCGGAAGAAAGGTTTCTGCATAATACGATCCTCTCCGCCGGCCAAACGTCGGGAAAGTCCTATGTCTACACGCCGATAAGGCGGCGTACGGAAATAGCCCTCGGCTCGTCCTTTACGTGGAGCGGCCATAGGAAGGCCGTCGGACCAAATGGCTTTGAGCGAAAAACGGTATTTCGGGAAACGGGGCACATAATCTTGGAAAAAGAGGCCCACGCTGTAACGCTGTTCGGTAGGTAACGGAACATACCCCGAAGCGGCCTTTTCTTTTGCCGTCATCAACGAGAACGTCAGCCAAGAATCGACCCCGGGAACAAACTCCCCGAAAAGTTTCAGATCGAGACCGGCAATATACCCTTCCGAATTGTTTTTTCCGCTGTACCACACTCTCACGTTATCGACCTCATAAGAGATGAGTCGATCGAGTTTTTTATAATAAACCTCTCCGGTCAGCTTGAAAGGGCGATCCATCGCCCGGAACGTAAAATCACTTCCCAATATCACATGCACCGACCGCTGCGACTTGATGCGGTCGTTCAGACGCACCGTCCAATTTCCCCGGCTGTCTTGAAGCGTATCACGGAACTCTTTGTAAAACGGAGCCTGATAATAAAGTCCCGTGGCAAAACGGAATGTCAGCCGGGGATTGAACGCAGGATTGAATCCGACCGAAATACGCGGAGAAACGATACATTCCCTATTATAGTCCCAATACGACAAACGTACCCCTCCGGTAAAATTATAAATACCAGACTTATGTTCGAGCGTATACGTTTCCTGTATATAGGTCGATATGCGATTGCTCTCGGTATCCTGCATCGAACGAAGACTCGAAATGAGCGATATGCCCTCGCCGGTATGCGGTAACGTGTAACCCGACGAATCCCGGGCTTCCCACTCCCGCATACGATCATGAATGCGCTCCCGCTGATAATTGACTCCATAACGCAACGTATGGCGACCTAATCGGGTCTCGCCTTTCAAAGCCAAAGCATATACATTGGCATTCAGCCTATTGCGGGCATGTTCATGGTAAGAACCGTACCCCAACGTACCGGAGCTTTCCTGCGTATCGACCCCATTGGCCAAATCGAGTTCGTCGAGCCAATACTCGCCCGTAATATCATAAGTAACCTGCTCCCGGGTCGTAAATGCCGATGCCAACAACGACAAATTGGTGAACGCCGACGGTCGGTAATTGACGGTGAACGCTCCGAAATAGGTTTGAAAAATATCCTGCTCTTTCCCATCGAAATAGACGGTGAACTGGGCGGCCGAAGAAATACTACCGTAACGGGTCGTTCGCGATTGCGGAATAAATTTGTAGTTGTTGCTCGATATATTTCCCAAGAAAGCAATATCCCAACGGGAATTTATCTTATAGGTAAGATAGGTCTGATAATCGAAAAAAAGCGGTTTATACTCACCTTCGGTATCGAGGGTACTGAGCAGGGTCGAATTGGTTTTAAACCGAAATCCATGCAACTGGGAGAAACGCTTGGTACTGTGCCCTACCGAAGCACTCGCACCCAAGAAACTGCCCGATACCGCCCCTTCAAACGCCTCTGGCTTTTTATAGGTGATGTCGAGTACCGAAGACATCTTATCACCGTATTCCACCGGATAACCTCCCGAAGAAAATCCGACCGATCCGACCATATCGGGATTGATAAAACTCAATCCTTCCTGCTGTCCGGTGCGTATCAACTGCGGGCGGTATATCTCTATCCCGTTGACATAGACAATATTCTCGTCGAAATTTCCACCTCGTACCGAATACTGCGAACTCAATTCGTTATTGGAGTGTACGCCGGGCATAGTCGCCAGCAAAGCCTCGATAGATCCCCCCGAAGCATCGGGCATCAATTTCCAATCTTTCGGATCGATTTTTTGCAATGTCGACATTTGACGACGATACTCCCGTATCTGTACCTCGCTCAATGTACGGTCTTTGTTATACATACGCACCGTGAGCGAAACTTTTTCGGCCGGATCTACCAATTTCCGGGTTTCACGACGATACCCGAGATAGGAAAACACCACCTCTACCGTATCGGACGAGGCGATTTTCAATTTAAATTCACCCTTCTCATTGGTAAACGTTCCCGTCGAAGCAGCCGGAACGGCCACGGTAACAAGATCCATCGGCCCCCCCTCCGAGTCAATAACTTTTCCCGTTATTTCGACACGACGTTGCGCTTGTACCGTAAAGCACAAGAAAAGAAAGATATACAACCACAGTCGTCGTAAAATCATACCGTCGTTTCGGTTCGAGAATGAATACTCTAAATAATATACTATGTATATAAACGACATTTCTGCCGTTTCAGTATATTCGGAAAGTTTAAAATTTTACAAGGTTTCCGTTCCAAGACGCCCCCCCGGGAAGTTTTTCATATTTCATCGATTATCTGCAAAGCTATGGCAGCGCATGCCTCGGCATCGGCCAGTGCATGATGATGGCCGGTCAAGTCGTATCCGCAACGAGCGGCAACAGTATGCAACTGATGATTGGGAAGCTCCTTGCCGAATTTACGACGCGAAGCCCGGTATGTACAAAAAAACAGATAGCCGGGATATGGCAACCGATAATGCCGGTGTACCTCTTTCAGACACCCTTCGTCGAACGAGCTGTTGTGTGCCACCAACGGCAATCCCTCGATAAGCGGAGCTATTTCGCTCCAAACGTGAGGAAAATCATCGGCTTCATCGGTATCTGCCGCCATAAGCCCATGTATTTCGGTAGCCCACAGGGAATAATAATTCGGATACGGACGTATAAGTCGGTATATTTTATCGACTACCGTCCCGTCCCGGACAATGACCACTCCTACGCTGCACACGCTGGTACGACGGCTGTTTGCCGTTTCAAAATCGATCGCTGCAAAATTTTTCATCGTCCATCTGAAATTTCCGTGTCGGAAAATCGGCAATCGATATACTCGGGCAAAACCGACAATTCGCCGTCCAACCGTACCGCAGGTTTTCCACCGGGAAGGCAGAAAGAAACCCGGTCGAACCGGATACGGCGTGCATCGGTCAGCGCAAGGATCGAATCGGAACCACACACGATCATATCTCGAAATGTCATGCCGTCGACATCTTGCAGTGTCATCAACTGGTTACAATAGGCATCGATCCTCTCGATCGTAACGTCGGAAACCGGCACTTCGGGAATACCTACGGCCTTAACCAAACGATTGCACTGCTCCACGATAATATCCCGCGCCATAATATTTCTGTAAAATGGTGTAAGGGGTGTCATCTCCCGTGCCGGCAAACGCACAGCCAAATCACCGACATAGGTGCGGCTACCGAGCATATCCCACACAAAAGGTTGTCCGCACGACGACATACGTACACGTTCGTAAACGAGATTTTCCCCGCCACCGCCTCTGTTACGGCGTGTTTTGAAGCGCAATCCCGTATCGGTACCGTCGAAAACACAATCGTGTACATATACGTTTCTTATCACACCGGCAGTTTCGCTACCGCAGGTAATAGCACCATGCCCCTTTTGTGCCAAACAATAGCGAATGACAATATTTTCGGAGGGCCTATTTACCCGTAACCCGTCTTCGCAACGTCCGGCTTTCAATGTAAAGCAGTCATCACCACAACTCAACGTACAATATTCTATCAACACATTCCGAGATGATTCGATGTCGATGCCATCTCCGCGAGGAATCTTTTCGGAACGTACCGTGATACCCCGTATCACGACACCGTCGCAATAAACGGGTACGACATTCCAAAACGGCGTATTCTCGAATGTAACACCCTCGACATAGACCTGCCGACAACGAATAGGCGAAAAGAACATGGGCAGGAACACTCCTCCGTCCTTCCTCCCATCGTAAACACGACTCTCTACCGGAGAAGAAGCATCGATGAGATTTTCGATGACATTGCCGCGCATCTGACGTTTCTGTATCTCGCAATCCCGGGCAGGGCCTACCAATTTCCCTTTACCGGTAAGAGCGATATTTTCCTGTCCGTCGGCATATACCAAAGCGCCCAAAGAATAGACCTCCACGCCCTCCTGACGGGTAAAAACAGCGGGCTGATAATCGGCCACAACACCCGAAAAATGCAGTTCGGCCCCCTCGGACAGGTGCAAATTCACATCACTTAAAAGGACAATGCGACCGGTCAACCAAATACCGGAAGGAACGATTACCATACCGCCGCCTCTCTCATGCACATCTCTTATCGCCCGATTTATAGCTTCTGTCACCTTTTCACCGGAGACGGCTCCGTAATCGGCGATAGAAACCGCAAAATCGGGAAAAACACTCTTTTCCATATCGGGAAAATCAAACGGAGCCGACACCGGAGCTATCGTATCGGGTAAAACATGCGCACCCACTTCTCCTTTTTCGGGGACTGCCGCTTGCCAATGTACTGTCTCTCGACAAGCAGAAGACAATAACAATATAAGCGACAAAAAAATATACTCTTTCGGGGAAAAAGATTTTTTCATAATCTTTATTTGAACGTTTCAAATATATGCAAATATTTTAAGAGGGCACTTCGATTTCGACCAATTATTGCTATTTTTGTAAAGTTATTCCTGTATGGTATCATACCGGAACGGTTTCATAAACAATCACTATATGAAAGACTTTCACGAATTGCTACGATTGCGCCGAAGCACGCGCAAATTTACCGAACAAGAAATAGCTTCCGACGACGTAAAAACCATCATGGAAGCCGCACTCATGGCTCCCTCATCGAAACGATCGCTATCTTGGGAATTTGTTCTGGTCGAAGATGCAGAAAAACTCGAACGGCTCTCGGTCTGCAAAGACAACGGCGCGAAACTGATAGCCGGTGCCAAACTTGCGGTCGTAGTCTTAGGCGACCCGATGAAAAGCGATGTATGGATAGAAGACGCTTCCATTGCCGCTACACTCATACAACTGCAAGCCGAAGAACTGGGACTGGGTAGCTGCTGGGTGCAGGTACGCGGCCGTTATGGTGAAAACGGCGAATCGGCCGAAGATTTCGTACGGGAACTATTGAACATTCCTCTGCCTATGCAAGTACTGGCCATTATCGCCTTAGGACACAAAGCCGAAACAAAAACGCCTTTCGATCCCGAAAAAGCTGCTTGGGAAAAAGTTCACATCGGCCAATGGTAAAAGAGACAAAACAACGTATCGTTTTTATTGGGGCCGGCAATTTGGCGACCCATCTGTCTATGGCTTTGCAACAAGCCGGATACGACGTCGCGCAAGTTTACAGCCGCACCGAAGATTCGGCTCAACGACTTGCCGGGAAATTGAAGTGCGGCATGACTACCCGCATAGAGGAATTGTACAATGACGCCGACATATACATATTCTCGGTGAGCGACTCGGCCCTCGAAAAGCTCATAGATAAAGTTCCGAGATGCGAAGAGGCTCTTTACCTGCACACGGCCGGCAGCATACCGATGTCGGTATTTTCGGGAAAATGCCGACGGTACGGAGTTCTCTATCCATTACAAACATTCAGCAAAAACAGAGACGTACAATTCGACGAAATACCTGTTTTCATCGAAGGTTCATCTCCTGAAACAACAGCCACACTGCAAAAAATCGGGAAAGAGATATCGGGACAAGTTCTCGAAGCGACTTCGGAACAACGCAGACATCTACATTTAGCTGCCGTATTTGCCTGCAACTTCACCAATCATCTCTACGCCATCGCCGCCGAACTGCTCGAAAAACAACATCTGCCTTTCGATGCACTCCGCCCGCTCATACGCGAAACGGCGGCAAAAATAGAATCTCTTACGCCTATCGATGCGCAAACAGGCCCGGCTATACGATACGACCGTAACGTCATGCAAAGACATATCGACCTTCTCGACGATAACGACGAAAAAGAAATATATCGGCTGTTAAGCAGGCATATACACGCATTTGCCGACACACCACCTACACAATCTACCACTCATGAGTAAAATAGATTACGATCTCACCCGTATAAAGGGATTTGCTTTCGACGTCGACGGAGTACTGTCGGCAGAAACCATACCCTTGCACCCCAACGGAGAACCGTGCCGTACGGTAAACATCAAAGACGGGTATGCCATACAACTCGCCGTACGCAAAGGTTTTGAAATCGCCATCATTACCGGCGGCCGTACCGAGTCGGTTCGTAAACGATTCGAAGGCCTCGGAGTACAGCACATCTTTATGGGTGCAAGCATCAAAGCCCAATCGTTTGAAAAGTGGACGCAAGAAACCGGATTGAAACGGGAAGAAATCCTATACATGGGCGACGACATTCCCGACTATGAGGTCATGCAATTGGTCGGGCTTCCCTGCTGCCCGGCCGATGCCGTACCCGAAATAAAATCAGTCGCCACTTACATTTCTCCCCATAAGGGAGGTTACGGCTGCGGCCGCGATGTGATAGAACAAGTCATGAAAGCCCAGAGAAAGTGGTTCGGCGAAGAAGCTTTCGGCTGGTAAAAACCAACAGACATGGATTTTTTGAAAAACTACGACATTGTACTGGCTAGTAATTCTCCCCGCCGGAAAGAGTTGTTGGCGGGACTGGATATTTCTTATCGGGTAAGTGTACTGCCCGATATAGACGAGAGTTACCCCGAAACTCTGCAAGGAGAGGAAATTCCGCTCTATATTGCCAAGAAAAAGGCCGAGGCATATAAAAAACAGTTAACTGACCGCACCCTACTCATCACAGCCGACACTATTGTATGGCTCGACGGTCGCGTGTATGGAAAACCTCTCGACAAAACCGATGCTCAAGCCATGTTACATGACCTCTCGGGAAAAACGCATACGGTAATAACCGGCGTCAGTATCACCACCATCGATAAAGAGGTCTCTTTTGCGACATCTACCGAAGTTTCGTTTGCATTGCTTACCGAGGAAGAAATCGATTATTATGTCGAAAAATATTCACCGCTCGACAAGGCCGGGGCTTACGGCATACAAGAATGGATAGGGTATGTAGGGGTTACCGGCCTACGCGGCTCGTACTACAATGTCATGGGGTTGCCCATACAAAGGCTCTATCAGGAATTGAAAAAATTCTGACGGAACGGTTTTCCTCTGCTATACAGAATATATCTCGACAGAAGCCCTATAATGCGTATCGGGCAGAATCGGATTCAGAGCTAGATAACCGCTCTTTATTTTTTGCCGGTCGATACGAAGGGGATTTTCAAATTGCCGGCGACAATGATCGGCCATAAGTTGCTCCGCGTCGGGAAAATACTCCACGCGATAAACACCATTGCTTCCCTCTGCCACGTAACGATCATAAAAAATACGGGATACCATACCCATATTCATACGCAGATTTATCTCCACGCACGGGTGCAAAGCAAATGCGCCGGAGCGACGGTATATCATCATATCAACCCCGAAATATCCCTGATATAACGGAGCTATATAGTGGGTGAAAAATCGCTCCAAACACTCGCGTACCCGATACAAATCATCGACAGGGAGATAGGAAGATACATGTTTCTCGATTTCATCGTCAGATAATAAACAATTCCCTTTATATGCTCCGCGCTCATCGGTCGAAAACCAAGAGTAGCCCGAAAAAACGACCCGATTGCCATCTGAAAGGAATTCCATCGCCATATCGGCCTCTTTCTCGAAATATGGTTCACAAACGACCTCTCCTTGACGGCGGAGCACCCCTTGTACCCATCGGCCTACCGCCAGATCATACGTTCCATAAGTCCGGCACAAGCCTTTCCCACTGCCCGACCACGGCGCTTTGAGCATAGCCCTAAGATGAGTTGTAACAAAATCATGCACTCGTCCCTCGTCCCGAAACGAAACAGGAATCTCGTAGGGAACATCTACTCCTTCGCTCTTCAAAAAGGAAAGGACTTCTCGGGTGCGTATGCGATGCGCCCACACACGTTGTAAATCCAGTAATTCTGCACGTGGAAGTAATTCGGCATCAGCTCCGTGTCGGAGAAAGCGGTGGACAATTTCGGGACTCCACCCCCACGGCCGGTAAGCCGAAACATCATCGGGCAACGAGGCAATGGAACAAACACGACATTTTTTTCCCAACGATTCCAAGACAGGTATCAACGAATCGCCATAACCGAGAGATGGCAAACAGATAATATTCTCTCCTTCTGTGGCATACCATAGCGGCAAAGTAGATAAATCCCGGGCTATCGTTCGTGCCAACGGCGGCGGCGTATAATTTTTTCCACCATTAGCCAACGCCAAATCATTCTCGGGATTGAAAAGATAGAGAACCGACATCAACCAAGAGAAAATATAACATGCCAGAAAGAGAGGGGCAGAGCGATATTGGGAACATCTACGGCATCGCAAAACAACGGAGCTATATCTCTATCGGTAAAACCGGCAATGCCACAACCGATACGCGTTACCAAAAAGCGATACTCGGTATGGGTACGGGCAAAAGAGATAAATTCATCGACATAGGGTTTTATCATCTCCACACTCGCCCGCATGGTAGGTATGGCATAGGTCTTCCCCGTAAGTCCGCGACCTATGCCCCATTCGGCCCCGAACCTTTTATTTGCGATAAATGCGGCTCCTCCGTAATGTCTTCCCGACAAATTACTACCGAAAACGAAAATTTCATTCTCTTCCAACGTCTCGATATGATCGGCAGCAATACGGTCCGGCGGTATATGCGGCACATATAAACCCTTACGTTGCAAAACTTCCCAAAACGAAGCCGGTAAAGTAACATGCTCCATTCCGACAGCAACGGCAAACAATGGAGCGATATCTTCATCGGTAAAACCGGCGATACCGCAACCGATACGGGTTACAAAAAAACGGTATTCGGTATGGGAACGCGCAAAAGACAAAAATGCCTCGATATGCGGTTTTACCATGTCTATACCCGCCCGTACCACAGGAATGGCATAAGTCGACCCTTTCAAACCCTCTGAAACGCCTCCCGCTCCGAATTTATCATAGGCAACTCGGGCGGCATCTCCGAAATGGACACCCATAAGACTGGAACCGAAGACGAATATTTCTCTTTCTCCGAGCCGTTCTATTTTCTCAGGTGTTACGCGACTTGCAGGAACTGTGTTTATCGACATAATTTTTTCAAGAAGAAGAAAGCGAGTGAAACACCCGCCTTCTTCATTTAATTTCATACATTACCACTGGCCGGAATAACCAATAATGGCGTATCGGAATGGAATATCATCTTATGTGCCAATCCCGGATTGAAAAGCCGGGCGAAAACATTACGCCGTCGTGTGGTCATGGCCAAAAGGTCGACTTTTTCTTTTTCAACGAAAGATTCGAGTTCGTCGAGCAAATCGTCTTCTTTCTTTATCAAAGAACAAGAGACCTCATAACCCGCATAATGTTTTTCGAGATAATCTTTCATTCCGGACAACCGGACATCGTCCCACACATCTTTCTGCGACTGGATATGTACAAAATGTACACTGAAACGGAACGCGGCAAAAAGACGCATAAAGGTATCTACCGCCAACAAATCCTGCTGGTCGAAATTGGTGAAAAAGGCTATGCTTTTTACGTTTTCAAATCCCACGAACGGCACATTTTCGGGAATTGCCAAAACCGGTACGCATGCCGATTCGAAAACTTCGGCCGTAACGCTCCCTATCAGATCGCTCTCTTTACGACCTTTCCCCCGAGTACCCATAACGATAAGCAATGGTCGATTGATCTTGGCATACCGGTAAATTTCGTCTTCGGGAATACCGTCTTTCCATACCGGCTCTACCTCCACATCGGGCAAACGCCCCAACTTCACTTCTTTATTAAGGGCTTCGAGCAATTTCTTCATATCCTGCTCGGCCTGACGACGTATCTCCTTATACATTTCCATGTCGTTGTCATTGACAGCTTCGATGGAAAATACACTCGTCGCCGAGAGCATACTCATGAAATCGGGTATCAGATAAGTATGCAACAAAACAACTTTCGCTTTAAGCGAACCAGCCACCGTAAACGCCGTGCGGCAGGCCTTTATAGAATAATCGGAGAAATCGACAGGAACCAATATCTGATTCTCTCGATTCTCCGATGTCTTGTTCTGCAACAAATCTTCAAAAACAGGGCTGTTTTCAAGTATTTTAAGGGCAAGCGGCAGATCGTTTTCCCGAATACGAATCCGTACCCCCGATGATACAACCGGCTGTATCAGATTGACATTCTGTATGGCGACAGGAATACCCTCATTCTCCAATATACCTTTGATGATCTGAGCTTTCTCGTAGGTATATATCGCTACTGTTATTAATCTGTCTTCACTCATAATTGTAAGGATTTTAATATTAAACCTTTACCGTACAAACAGAAACAAACAGGGGTATATTTCTGTTCAAAATAGAATACGGAAACGATTCCGCCGAATATTTATGCATTCTCTTCTTCCAGAATTTTCATGGCCATATCGTAGATTGTCGTATTATCGAGAACTACAATACCTCCGTCGGGCCCGGGTTCGATATGCAAGCCGCAATTCTTACCGAACTCATAGTTATTGCCGCCGAAATAATTACGCACGGTCTGAACGGTTACATTCAATTCATCGGCGATTCTGTGAATGGAGCCGTCGGGTAAACTATCTTTGATACGACGAAGTTCATTAAAAGTGATTGTCTTTGTCATGGCTATAAAATTTAAGGGGTTAAACTCTTCTTATTTGTTTCTGGCAATAAATATAATTTTAATATTCGGGAAAAGCAAATAAATCGGAGTTTTTTTACGTTTAAATTAATGATCGGCTTTATAAGTATTTATCTTATATATGATTAAGCAAACCATATACAATCTGTGCACTTAAAGATCAATGGAACGAGAATTTCAATATCGGCGCCATGAGTAGAATAAAGAGAAACGTTACGTACACAACTGCCGTTATTATCCCTACCAAACGACATCCAGAATAGGGAGACGGAATATCGCCAAAGAAAAAAGGTCGCATTTTCTTATATAAGAAAAAACCACTCCACCCCATAAGGGTTCCCCATAATAGTCCGGCCAAAATATCTCCGGGATAATGAACACCCAAATACATGCGGGAATAGCACGTGAGCAAGGCCCACAGAACAGCTGTTGCCGCATAAAGTTTATTCCTGAAAATCAATGCCGTGTACACGACGATACCGGCAGCATTGGCCGCATGGCTCGAAAAGAAGCCGAACATTCCACCCCGATAACCGTTCACGATCGTTACCATCGAAGAAAAATCGGGATCGCGAGCCGGACGGTAACGTTCAAAAAAAGGTTTACAGACCGATGACGAGAACTGGTCACATAAAAGGGTTACCAACCCCGCCACCAAAACAAACCATACTCCCTCTCGCCACCCTCCGCAGCGGAAAGCCACGTATATCATAGAAAGAATGAGCGGAATCCATACCAACTTCCCGGTATAAATCCACATCACCTGATCCCAATACAGCGTATGTCCCTGATTGAAAAACAATAACAGGGAACGATCCAATTCCAATAACGTGTCGAGCATAATGGACAAAGATAACCCTTTTATCCATTATGCACAAGATATGTTAAGACTTTACTTATATGATTTCCAACTTATCGGTAGGTATCCACCCGCGATTTCCGTCTTCAAGACGTATTTCGCTCCATTCTCCCACCCGGTCCATAAGATACACTTTCGTGCCCTCATGCAAAACAAAAAGGTCGGTACCGCTCTCCGACGGAGAACTTTTCACCGTAATGGTAGGAGCAAAAATTATCGCCGAATCGCGATGAATAATCCGTGCCTTCTGCTCCGAAGCAAAATGATTGGCACCTATCGCAACAAGCACAGCCAGCAAACCGGCAAAGAATCCGATTTTACGCAAAACGACCTTCTCGACAAAAAAGTACAGGACGACACCTACGAGAAATAACAAAAAGGCAACGACAGCAATCACGGCCCATACATTCGAAGGAAAAAGATTTCGCACAGCCGTCGACCATTGTACGAGAAAAAAAGTGCCCAATGGTTCGATTTTATCTGCGATGCGGGCTTGCGCCATTTCGAGATTGAAGCGAGTATCGGCGTTGTCGGAATCGAGCAGCAAGGAACGCTCGTAATTCAAAATGGCATCGGGATAACGTCCGCATTTATAATAAGCATTTCCCAGATTATAGAAATAAGCGGCGGATGTCCCGTCCTGTTCTCCCGACTGTTCATACAGCTCGACTGCTTTGGCATAGTCGCCTTTCTGGTACGCCATGCCGGCCTGCTCTGCCAAAGATTGTGCATTGGCCCGAGATACAGACCATACAGAGCATAAAAGTATTGTTAGGATATATATTTTCCGAAGAGACATGGTTTCACTTTTTTATCGTTTCACATTTTCCATTTTTCCTATCACATCAAGCGTTTCGTCATAAAGGCGATCCATTGCTTCATTGCTTTGAGCAGGAGCGTAACGGGCAAATTCGCACGTATCTATCACTTGTATCACCCTACCTATGAGTTCCTCATCGGCTCCATACGCCATCAATTGCGCAGCGACATTATCCCTTGTAAGCTCGGATAGAGGCAAAAGCAACTTGTCGCTGATATATCCCCACACCGCTTTAAGAGTCTCGTCATAGAAACGCTCGCTATTGTGCTCCCGGAGATATTTCCCGGCAATCTTTAAACGCCGTATCGCCACCTTATTGGCTTTCTTAGTTTTGAGACGTGAGGCATTTGCATTCTCGCGGGCTTTCCGATAATTGAACAGAACAAATGCAACCAGCAAAAGCAATGGTACAAGATAACACAATCGGTAAGCCCAAGAGCCGTAAAAGAAAGATTCGGATTTCTTCTGATGCAAATCTCCCGTCTTGATATAACGTATATCCTGATTGAGATGCTTTACGGCTTCTTGGTCCGAGAAATTAGCCAAGACAACCGACCCTTCGCTGGTGTTGCCTTGCTCCACGGTAAGATGATACTCGGGAGTGGCAAGGGTTTTATAACGATTCGTTGAAAAATCGAAATAAGAAAATTCGACAGACGGAATCGTAAATTCTCCGGCTCTGCGGGGAATAATCGTATATTCTACCGTACGAGTTCCGCTTACTCCCGCATCGGTATTTTTCAAATCGGTCGAGATTTTCGGATCGTAAACATCAAAATCGACGGGAAACTTCACGTCGGGATTTTTCATATATTTCAAATTGGCAGTTCCCGAAAGAGTCAGTTTCAAAGTAACAGCCTCATTCGTTTTCAAAGTCTCTTTGCTTAGCGATGACGAAAGTTTGAGGTTGGAAGCCACGGCATTCATATATGAAGCCGGGCGGGGCATCGGCAACGGCTTCACCTTTACCGTTACAGCCGGTGTCGTGGCCGAACGTATCAATTCTTGTGTCCCACTCATCATACGGAATATCCCGGGCATGGGACGTTCCACAAGTACCGAAAAATCAAATTTTCCCGATGTTATTTCCAAATTGCCAGTACGTTGCGGATACAGCAATACTTGCTTTAATGTCGCTACCTGATAATTGTTCCCCTTAAAGTTTTCAAGTTCTACCTGAGTGTTGCCCAAATCGATCTCTTGTGTAATGAAACCATCGAACCCCGGCATGACAAGATCATGGATACCCAACAAATTTCCACCCCGCAAATAGACTTTGATCGTAGCTAAAATGGGTTCTTGCTCATAAACCGACTTTTTAGATAAGATAAGACGGACAAACAACTCGGGGTCTTCTACCGCCGACTGTACCGATTGCCGCCCCGACATACCGCCATTCGCAGAAGGAGCCGGAGCATTTTTATCGGGAGGCAAAACCTGAACCCTCAGTGAATTGGACGATAGTTGTTTTCCGTCGACCATTATCGTCGCAGCGGCAAATGTATAAGAACCCTCTTTGTCGGCCCTCAGTGTGTAGGTATAAGTATACTCGCTGATTTTTGATGTTTTTCCATTCACCCAAGAAATCGATGTACTCTGTGAAGTAGCAGGGCCGTATAAAACGGAAAAGCCCGAAAAATCAGGAGCTCTAAAACCGTCCCCACCGGCATTCTGCAACGTATAAACAACCTGAAATTGCTGGCCCTGTATGACCTGCTTCGGTGCAGACGCCAAGAATTTCACCTCATCGGCAACTGCCGGTGAAATCGTTATCATACAGGTTATTACCATAAAAACTAATCGCTGTATCATTTCTTTATCGCTTTCTTTATCAAATCATCGAAAATATCGATCTCGACAATCATCGAATTACCATTCTTTGTCGGTTTTGCGTTTTTTCCGCTGTTCGAGCAGAGCCTTCTGCACTTTCTCTTGTGTGGCTTTCTCGTCTTGCTGCATAGCGTCGAGTATCTGCTGAGCATTTTCACGGGACATCTCGCCGGGCTGTGGCTGACCGTTATCGGCCGGCCGGTCTTCCTGCCTACCGGAATTTTGAGGATTTTGGTTCTGTTGTTCTTGCGGCGAATTCTGTTGTTTTTCCTTATCCTTATCGTTGTCCCGGTTTTGCTGGTTATTCTGATCCTGTTGCTTTTGTTGTTGTTGATTATTCTGATTCTGCTGTTGATTGTCTTGATTTTGCTGCTGTTGTTGCTGTTGCTGCAATTTCAGTTGTGCCATACGTAAATTGTAACGGGCTTCATGATCGTCGGGATTACGCCGCAAAGAGTTTTTATACGCCTCTATACTCTCGGCATACTTTCCCTGCATGTACAAGGAATTTCCTAAATTATACCAATTCCCAGCCGACTCGACCTTTCCGTCATCAGGGCGCTCCTTATCGGTCAAGTCTCCATATTGGCGGGCAGCCTCATCATACTTTCCCTGACGAAACAACGCATTGCCTATATTGTAGGCAGCCATCTTCGAAGACGGGTCGGCATCGAGAGCCCTACGGTAATTGACCTCGGCCTCGGTATACTTTTCTTTTTCATAATCCTCGTTACCGGTACGTAACATACGACGTTCCGTCTTGGAATCGACATTCTGCGCAATGCCCTCCATCGGAGTTATCATGCATAACGCCGCACCTATAAAGAGATAACAGATTTTTCGTTTCATGACAACCATTTATTTATCAAAGAAATTGATTTTTTTCATCAGTTTATTTTTCGTATCGAGAACGAAAATATCGAACAGGAGCAATCCGAGTGCGATCCATGCCAACAAAGGAAATTGCTCGTCATACTCGGAATAAACCTTACTCTCGATTTCCGATTTTTTCATTTTACCCATTTCGTTCGACAATGCCCGCAAAGCGCTGTTGGTATTATCGGCCGTTACGTACAACCCCTCTCCGGCACGGGCTATTTCTTGACCCATCTGTTCGTTGAGTTTCGTAATCACAACATTTCCACTACCGTCTTTGCGGAAATTTCCGTCTTGGCCGTTCATCGGTATGGGAGAACCTTGCGATGAACCGATACCTATAACATCGACCTTTATACCTCGTTTGGCCGCCTCTTTTGCCATAGCCACGGCATCATCTTCGTGATTTTCTCCGTCGGTAATAACAATAATCGCTTTATCGGCCGATTCGTCGGGAGTAAAAGAATTCATAGCCAAGCGAATGGCTTCGCCTATGGCTGTTCCCTGAGTCGGCACCATCGACGGAGAGATATTGGCAAGAAACATTTTAGCCGAAACAAAATCGGTCGTAATAGGGAGCTGCATATAAGCATCGCCGGCAAAAACGATAAGTCCCACTTTATCCTCATCGAGGTCATCGAACAATCTCGACAACAACATCTTCGACCGTTCGAGGCGGGAAGGCGCTATGTCTTGGGCCAACATCGAATTGGAGACATCGAGGGCAATCATTATCTCCACCCCCTGACGTTTCACGACTTCGAGTTTGGCACCCATTTGCGGACGGGCTACCAAAAAAACCAATACCAACAAAGCCAACTGTTGCAGGAAAAATTTCGCTCCGGGTTTATATCGGGAAACATCGGGCATCAACCCGCCCAACACATCGGCACGCCCCATACGGGCCATATTGCGGCGATTACGCCATACACCGTAAAAATAGAGAACCCATACTACCGGCAACAGCAGGAGCAGATAAAGATATTCGGGATTTGCAAATCGAAACATGGCAATGACGTTTATGGTATATTCCGTAACAGAGTATGCCGCAAAAGCATCTCTATGAGAAGCAATACAAGCGCAGCTATACCCCATGTAACAAACAACTCTTCCTTATTGCTGAACTCTTTTACGACCAACTTGGTTTTTTCGAGTTTATCGATTTCGGAAAAAATATTTTTAAGGACATCTTTGCTGGTTGCCCTAAAATATTTTCCCCCGGTCGTATCGGCGATTTTCTGCAACGTAACCTCATCGATTTCGACAGGCATGTTGCGATAGGTTATCCCGTATGGCGACATAACCGGATAAGGAGCCTCACCTTTGGTACCGACACCGATCGTATATACACGAATACCGAATGTTTTTGCTATCTGGGCTGCCGTCTCGGGAGAGATATCTCCGGTATTGTTTGTTCCATCGGTAAGAAGTATAATCGTTTTCGACTTGGCCGGGCCGTCCTTGATACGGCTGATGGCCGTAGCAAGCCCATCACCGATACCGGTAAGATCGTCGATCATACCGCACTTCACCTCTTTCAGCATATTGAGCAGAACAGTACGATCGGTCGTCATGGGACAAAGGGTGAAACTTTCTCCCGCAAAAATAACCAGACCGATATTATCGGTGGGACGCCCGGAGATAAATTGCGAAGCGACATCTTTTGCCGCCTCAATACGATCGGGCTGAAAATCCCGCGCCAACATACTGCTGGAAATATCGAGCGAAATGACTATGTCTATACCCTCTGTCGCTTGATTGCGCCAATAATTAGTCGATTGCGGACGAGCCAACACAATAATCAGGCAGGCAACAGCTCCCAAACGCAAAAGGAACAACAGATGTCTCAGATACTTCTTATAGCTGTTTCCCATACGATCGAAAGCATAGGTCGAAGAAATCTGTAAAGAAGCCTCGGCTTTCCTGTGCTTGTAGATATACCACACCACAGCCGGGATAAACAACAAGAAAAGCCACAAATATGACGGATGTGCAAAATTCATGATCGACGCTTATTTGAGGGTCCATATTTCTCCCAATCGCTTTCGGCTGATTCTTCTCCGGCGACCGGATTTTCTTCTCCTGTAAACCGACGCTCCGAGGTTTCTGACTCTTTCGTCCCGTCGAGAGTTTCGGCTCCGGTATCATCGGCAGGGATTTCTTCGGGACGTGTCTCCTCTACAAACGCGACGGCATTGCGCATGGCAGCTTCATTGTCATCGGGTGTAGGTTTTACTTTGGCAAACTTCACGAAATCGGCCATTTCGAGAATTTCTTTCATCTGTTTATTCAAGACTTTCGTTTCCTGATTGGAACGCAAAATGGAAAGTATCTGGGACGACGTCATCTCCATAGCCTGAATGCCGAAACGCCCGAAAAGATATTCGCGCAAAATATCGGTAAGATGTGTGTAATATTCTTTCTCCCGCCCTTCCTGCCATAACTTTTCGTCCCGCAGTTGAGAAAGTGCCAAAAGCGCCTTTTCATGCGGAGGCAAAAGATCTTCGGGCGCTACTTTTTCCCGACTTCGAGAGAAATACCTCTGATATATCCAATAAGCAAGGAGGGCAACTGCCGCTACCGCAATGACGATAAGCACGATCCAACCCCACAGAGGCATATTGTCCCAAAGAAGAAGCCACCACGATGAAGAAGGGGCACGTACCCCCTTGATATCGACAATAGACTGCGTCGTATCGACCTCCATCGGCAAGATTTTAAGACTAAGAGCCTCTGTGCTCAACGTATCTGTACCGGCAACATATCGGAACGGAGGAATATAGAAAAAACCCGAATCGAACGAGGTTACCAACAGACTGCGGTCTATCTGTATACGACCGTTACCCAGCTTCATCGTATCGGGGCGCGAAACTTCCAAAACCTCGATACCTCTTACCAGCGTATCGGAAAAGGTCGGCAGAAGCCATACTTGCTCACCTTCGTTCTGGGCAACTTCAAGGCGGATACGAGTCTGTTCGCCCATCCATAACGCCAGCGAATCGATCGACGCATGTACCGACACATCGGCAGCGACCGCCCGCACCGGCAATACCGATACAAAGATCGCGACAAATGCCCATGTAAAAACAGACAGGCGATGCTTCGCTATTTTATTTCTTATTCTCATGTTCTTTTTACCTTACTGTGTTTCTATAAACGACGCTTGAAAAGATTCATCAACGCAATGACAAAATCTTCATCGGTAGCGACCGATACCATATCCACCCGGCTTTTTTTCAGAGAATCTTCCATGCGTTTTTGCCGCTCGCTCCACCACGCCGCATAACCGTCACGCACACGCCGGGACGACGTATCGACCCACACTTCTTTACCACGCTCGGCATCACGCAGCTTGACAAGTCCCGCCCGAGGCAACTCGGTCTCACGCTTGTCATATACCTGTATGGCGACGACATCGTGCTTGCGGTTGGCGATGGTCATGGCGTTGGAAAAATCTTCGGGCGTAATGAAATCGGAGATAAAAAATACCGTACACCGTTTTTTTATGGCGTTGGTAAGATAACGCAATGCCTGTGAAAGCTCGGTTCCCGTATGTTCGGGTGTAAAATCGATCAATTCGCGTATGATGTAAAGGACATGTTTTTTCCCTTTTTGAGGAGGGATAAACTTTTCGATACGATCCGAAAAAAAGATGACTCCGATCTTATCGTTGTTTTGTATCGTCGAAAAAGCCAGCGTTGCGGCGATTTCGGTAATCATCTCTTTCTTCAATTCACCTACGGCACCGAAATTACGGCTGGCCGACACATCGACCAGCAACATGACCGTCATCTCCCGTTCCTCTTCAAAAACTTTGATATAAGGACGTTGCTGACGAGCGGTTACATTCCAGTCAATATCCCTCACATCATCGCCGAACTGGTACTCGCGCACCTCCGAAAATGCCATACCTCTTCCCTTAAAGGCCGAATGGTATTGCCCGGCAAATATGTTTCGGGAGAGTCCACGTGTCTTTATCTCGATGCGGCGGACCTTTTTCAGCAACTCGGTTGTATCCATAATACTTATTCTCCTTTACGGGAAATATGACGACTAAGGTACTTCGACCTTATTGAGAATCTCGCTTATGATTTCTTCTGTGGTAATATTATTGGCCTCGGCCTCATAGGTAAGTCCTATACGATGACGCATCACGTCATGGCATACGGCACGCACGTCCTCGGGTACGACATAACCGCGTTGTTTGAGGAAGGCATAAGAACGCGCAGCCAAAGCCAGATTGATCGACGCACGGGGAGATGCCCCAAAGGCAATCATATTTTTCATATCGGTCAACCCGTGGTCTTGCGGGAAACGAGTAGCAAATACGATGTCTACGATATAACGCTCGATTTTCTCATCGATATAGACTTGTTGCACAATCTTACGGGCATCGATTATATCCTCGGTTTTAAGTACCGGTTTTACTTCGGTACGCTCACCCGAAATATTTTGACGTATGATAAGCTTTTCTTCTTCTTTCTTGGGGTAATTGATGATGACCTTCAAGAGGAAACGGTCCACCTGAGCCTCGGGCAACGGATATGTTCCTTCCTGCTCGATAGGATTCTGAGTCGCCATTACGAGGAACGGATCATCGAGCTTATAGGTATTTTCACCGATAGTTACCTGACGCTCCTGCATGGCTTCGAGCAAAGCACTCTGCACTTTGGCCGGAGCACGGTTTATTTCATCGGCAAGGACAAAGTTGGCAAAAACCGGACCTTTCTTTACCTGAAACTGTTCTTTGGCCTGACTATACACCATCGTACCGACAACATCGGCCGGAAGCAAGTCGGGCGTAAACTGTATACGGCTGTACTTCGCATCGATGAGCGAAGCAAGGGTTTTGATAGCAAGGGTTTTGGCCAATCCCGGCACACCTTCGAGCAGTATGTGCCCATTGGACAGAAGGCTTATCATCAACGAATCGACGAGATGTTTCTGCCCCACAATAACGCGGTCCATACCCATAGTAATCATGTTTACAAATGAGCTTTTGCTGGCAATCAGCTCGTTAAGCTCTCTGATATCTACTGTCTGGCTCATAATATTTATTGAGTTTTCTATATGATTATACGATTTTTCTTTTTTCTTGTTGCAAAAATAGAAATGTTTATTTCACATTTAACACTTAAAGTGTTAAAACGTCAATACATATCTATTAAAAAAAACTAAGTCGCCATTCCTTATCGAAACGACGACTTGGCTTGATACTCACTCGAATTTTTCTTTCAGCCTTTCGGCAAAGCTTTTCGCCCTCGCCAAAGATTGCTGATCTTCCGCATCGATACCATATTTACGGGGATCGGGAATTTTCACTTCGAGGCCGACAGAGAGACGATTGGGATTGGGCATACGCTCCTTGTTCTCTTCATAGATATACACCCAAAAATCTTTGCTGCCATAATATTCGAGAGCCAATAAGGTTAGCCTGTCGCCAACACCCAAGCGATGTGAGGCAAGCGGTGGCAATGATCGAAGGTCGACCTGCCCTCCTCCCGACATCGTTTCTTTTTCTGTAACAACCGTAGACCGAAGATTGTTCTCTTCTTCAAGCGGTTCTCCATCGGTTTGCAAAAGGGCACTTTTTCCCACAGAAAGAGTTTCTACGGCCTGCTGCTCCGATGGGAAGTAGTAATTCCACGCATCTCCCAGTGTGATGCCTTGACGATTTAAATTCCATACCGTACCGCCGGCAATCACCAATAAAAGCAACAAAACAGAGCACATACCGGTAAGGAGCGGACGTCGTTGCATTTTATCCCACAATGAAATGCGTTCTTCTTCCCCAAAATCTTCTTCGGAACTCCCGCTATCAGAAATGGCATCTTCTGCGACATTGTCATCGGAAAGATCTCTCTCTTCTTTTATCTCATTTTCCCGATGCCCCGTACAAATATCCTCTGTCGCCGTTACAGTCTTGGAGACAACCTCCCGAGCATTTTCTTTCCCAGAAGTTTCTTGTGTGGTGTTATCGGCCACGATTTTTTCCAGTACAAAATCGGCCAAAGCATTGAGTTCTTCTTCCGAAAGATTTTTTACAGGTTCTTCGTATTCAGCTTTTTCCTGCACGTTCCCGGAGGTGTTCACGACCTGAGCAGATTCTTCTTTACCCGATTCTTCCGTCAACTCCGCTTCAACAGAACCAGGAAATTCCTTCACATCTGTCGTTTCTTGTTCCGTAACGATTTCTTCTCTTCGACACTCCGATACCCCGTCTTCACATTTCATATCGCCGGCATCGTCATAATCTTCTTCTACGATTTTATCGGAAAAATCTTCATCGACGTCATCAGGCAATGTGGCGTTTTCGCCTTGAACGATTTCGGCATCATCGGGCAAAACTTCGGGTACAAAACAAGAAAACGGAGCATTGACAGCCTCTCTCATCGTTTTATCAGGAGCGAACGATAACTTGTAATGCCCGGGAATTTCCATCGGTTCGCCGGTACGTACATTGACACTGACACGCGGTTCTACCCAAACCAGCCGAAACTGGCCCAAACCGTTGATTTTAAGATTTTCTCCTTGTACGACTGTGTCGGCTGCCAATGAAAAAAACTCTTTCAGAAACTGTTCCGCTTCTTTTTTGGTACAGTTGCTTTTCCGACTCAACTGGTCGATCAATTCAGGAAGGGAAATTTTGGTATTCATCGGGCAGAGTTTTCTTTAATCCGGTTTTTCAATACGGCTCCCGGTTTGAATGTAAGCACAATGCGGGGTGGAATAAGCATACGCTTTCCTGTTGCAGGATTCACTGTAACGCGCTCGATTTTCTTACGGGGTTCGAAAGATCCGAAACCTTGCACAGATACCGAATCCATCGACACACTTCGCTCCTTTATAATCTGCAACAATCCCGAATAGAGAGCATCTACGCCTTTCTTATCTTTACCAAGACGTTCTTGCAAAATCGAAAAAAATTGTTTGTGTTCCACGACCGGAAATTTTTATTTTATGCTGCTATATTACTATTTTTTTCCCAAACGGCCAAATCTCCGCTCAAAATACGACGCCCCGGCATGCAGTACCGGGGCGTCGACAAGACTTATGACACAACTAATCATTCATCGAAAGCAAAAGCTCTTCATTCGAAGAGGTTTTTTCCATACGGTCTTTGATGAAAGTCATGGCCTCGATAGAATTCATATCGGAGAGATATTTACGAAGAATCCACATACGGTTGAGCGTATCTTGATTGAGCAGCAAATCATCTCGACGTGTGCTCGACGCGGTTATATCCACAGCCGGGAAGATACGTTTGTTGGAGAGCTTGCGATCGAGCTGCAACTCCATGTTACCGGTTCCCTTAAACTCCTCGAAAATCACATCGTCCATCTTCGAACCCGTCTCGGTAAGTGCCGTGGCGATAATAGTAAGGCTACCCCCGTTTTCTATATTACGGGCCGCACCGAAGAAACGTTTGGGCTTATGCAACGCATTGGCATCGACACCTCCCGAGAGGACTTTGCCCGAAGCCGGAGATACGGTATTGTAGGCACGTGCCAAACGGGTAATGGAATCGAGAAGAATAACGACATCATGCCCGCACTCGACCATACGCTTGGCTTTTTCGAGGACGATGCTGGCCACTTTTACATGACGTTCGGCCGGCTCGTCGAACGTCGACGAAATGACCTCGGCTTTCACGCTGCGCGCCATATCGGTAACCTCCTCGGGACGTTCGTCGATGAGCAATATCATCATATACACCTCGGGGTGATTGGCAGCAATGGCATTAGCAATATCTTTAAGAAGCATCGTTTTACCGGTTTTGGGTTGAGCGACGATAAGTCCGCGCTGCCCCTTTCCAATAGGGGCGAACATATCGACAACCCGACACGATATATCGTTGCCTTGCCGGCTATCGGTAAGATTGAATTTTTCTTCGGGGAAGAGCGGAGTAAGATGATCGAACGGAACTCTGTCTCGTACAAATTCTGGCGAACGCCCGTTGATGCGGTCGACTTTCACAAGCGGGAAATACTTCTCGCCCTCTTTCGGAGGACGAATAGGCCCCTCTACTACATCGCCCGTCTTCAAGCCAAACAACTTCACTTGTGCCGGAGATACATATATATCATCGGGCGATGCCAAATAGTTATAATCGGACGAACGAAGAAAACCATATCCGTCGGGCATCATTTCCAAAACGCCCACACCGGAGAGGATTCCGTCAAAATCGAAAACCTTTTCCTGTACTTGGGGACGATATATGGGTGCCGGTACATTCGACGTCATTCCCGATGAAGCGCTATTCTTACCTCTCGGTACAAAACGTTGACGTTCGCTCCGGGGGAAGAACGATTGCAAATGCACATTGTTGCTATCGGAAACAGGCTTGGTGGCTGGTTCCTCTTCTTTACGGACGGTATCGTTTTCTTCGGAAACGGTGTTTTGAGATTCGGGAAGATTTTGTTCTGCCGGAGCGGTCGGCGCAGCTGCCTCATCGACGCTCAATTTCTGTATCTTGGGGCGGCGTCCTCTCGGCTTGGCCGCCGGAGCGATTTCTTGTTCGGCAGAAACCTCTTCTTTTTTCTCGGGTTCTGCTACCGCAGATTCCACGGGGAGCGTACTTTCGGGATACGTAATTTCGACTTGATCGGTCAATGCCGGGTGGGTAAAACGTACCCGACGAGGTTTGACCACCGGTTCTACGGGAGTATCTTCGACAACGGCATTATCGGTTACAGCCGGAAGAGCTTCTTCGGGTTCTTTCACTTTCGGCTTGCGTCCCCGTGCCGGCTTCTCGGGCTTGCTTTCAGAAAGATCGGTATCAGGAGCTTTTGTAAAACTTTTCTCCGATCGTTTAGTTGCGACCTGACTCTCTTTGACGGCATTCCGTTTTTCGGCCATATTTATGGCTTGTTGGTCGAGTATGGCATAAACCAACTCGTCTTTATTGGAAAAACTCGTACTCTCCAAACTCATTTCACGAGCAATACTTTGCAATTCATCAAGATCTTTGTCTTTCAGTTCCAGAATGTTATACATAAAATTCAAGGGTATTTTCTTTGCAGCTGTTCAAACACAACACGACCCTTCGAAATAAAGGGTGAAAAAATGCTGCATCTATAAAATATGATTTTAGGTGACGGAATAGATAAAAAAATCGAAAAAACGTTTGTCGGTCTCTATTCCGCTGCAAATATATCGGATTTTTTCGACAAAACAGCCTAAAATACAGAGAAGTTTTTATGTTAATTATTTTTCACATCTGATTTCCCATATTTGCCGGGTAGCAGAAGTTATTTTGTAGCAATCCGATGCTCTCTCTCCGACAATCCACACGATCTCCTCTCCGGCGCAAAGCAACCACGCCGACTGCTTACGAGCCAAACTATACTTGTTGTTATTGAAATAATCGCTCAGTTTCTGATGACCTTTCATACCGAACGGGCGAAATCTATCGCCTTCGCTCCATGTGCGCAACGTAAGCGGGAAAGGTAAAAGTCCGGCATCGAAACATACCGTATCCCGACGACGAGGTATTTGGTAATCATCGGCATCGAACAGCGTAAAGGTCAGCTTCACCGGCTCATCGACAACAGAAGTACCGTATTCTATCGTACGGATTTTTTTCTCTGAACGACGAGGATATAAAACAAAATCGGTACGATCTTTGAGTAACCGGTACACGGGAGCGTCGAAAAACCGCCCCGACGGAGCGTCAACCGCCGCCCAAATATCATCGAGCTGAGCCGATAAAAATCCATACTCTTTAACCATTTCGAAAAGCAGCGTCCGAGCCCCGGGCAAAGTACGCAACACCCCGATGTCGATATGCACGCCATCGCTTTCATGCCGTATAAGCCGTTCTTTGTAACCCTCGACAGCACAGCGGTAAACGGCTTCGACCTCCCGCAAATAATCGGCCGTATGAGACAACGACTCATAAACCGACGGATTTATCGCCTGCATAAGAGGCAACAACTGTAATCTTATCTTATTACGGGTATAAAGTATTTCCCGATTGGTACTATCGACGACAAAAGAGAGATGTGCATCGAAAAGGTACGATTCGATCTCGGCTCGGCTGAGCGACAACAAGGGACGTATTACCGAACCGTTCACCGGTTGTATACCGGTAAGTCCCGCTATTCCCGTACCGCGTATGAGGTTGAGCAACATCGTCTCGATGGAATCGTCGCGATGGTGAGCCACGGCCACATAGGCAGCACCGGCCTCCCGACGTTGCTGCTCGAACCAAGCATACCTCAACTCCCGACAAGCCATCTCGACCGACACTTTATTTGCCTCGGCATAGGCAAGCGTATCGAATGCCACTTCCCGGAAAGGGACACCCAGCTCCGTCGCCACACTTTCGGCGAAACGGCGATCCCGCAACGACTCTTCTCCCCGCAACCCGAAATTGCAATGACAAGCCTCGCAACGATAACCCAACTCGGTAAGGATAGAAAGCAGAGCCACAGAATCGGCCCCACCGCTCAAACCCACCAAAACAAGATGCTGGTATGACAAGGGGATATGTCGGGCTATATACTGACGTACCCGTTCAAGTAGTGATTGGCGGTTGTCCATGTCGTAACGATTAGTTTACACAAACATATAATTTTTTTTTCGTTTTTCGTTCCGTTTACATCATTATCCGCCCCAATATTATTAAATTTGCACCTGAAACAGAAATTTCGTCAGGACATGATAGAAAAAATAAACCGATTGAGAGAAGAAATCGAAGCCCTCTCGGCCACCAAAGCCGAAGAACTGGAAAATCTTCGTATCAAATACCTGAGTAAAAAAGGAGAAGTATCGCAACTCTTCAACGATTTCAGAAATGTTGCCGCCGAAAACAAGCGGGAAATAGGACAACGGTTGAACGAGTTGAAAGAAATAGCCACGGAAAAGATCAATTCGCTACGTGAGGCACTGAACGAAAAATCCGAGGCCGACAATACCATAGATCTTACTCGCACGGCTTACCCCATACCATTGGGAACCCGCCACCCCATTTCTTTGGTACGGAACGAAATTTGCGATATTTTCGGACGCTTGGGATTCTCCATTGCCGAAGGGCCCGAAGTCGAAGACGACTGGCACGTGTTCTCGGCACTGAACTTTGCCGAAGACCACCCGGCCCGGGACATGCAGGACACATTCTTCATTCAACGTTCTCCCGACGTGCTGCTGCGTACCCATACCTCCTCGGTACAAACCCGCGTCATGGAACACGCACAGCCCCCGATACGTATCATCTGTCCGGGACGGGTGTATCGCAATGAAGCTATTTCGGCGCGCGCCCATTGTTTCTTCCATCAGGTCGAGGCACTTTATATCGACAAGAACGTTACTTTTGCCGATTTGAAACAGGCCTTGTTATTCTTTGCCAAAGAGATGTTCGGTCCCGAGACAAAGATACGCCTCCGCCCTTCTTACTTCCCGTTTACCGAACCCAGTGCCGAAATGGATATTTCATGCGACCTCTGCGGGGGGAAAGGCTGTTCTTTCTGTAAACATACGGGGTGGGTCGAAATTCTGGGCTGCGGGATGGTTGATCCCAATGTTCTTGAAGCATGCGGCATCGATAGTAAAACCTACACCGGTTATGCTCTCGGAATGGGAATAGAACGTGTTACCAACCTCAAATACCGCGTAAAAGATTTACGTCTTTTCTCAGAAAATGACCAACGTTTTCTCGAAGAATTCGAATCGGCACATTAATTACATAATCCCACATCGCCATACCCCTCTCCTCCCCGGCGAGGGGTATGTTATATATTATAAGGTATGAAAACAGAAGATCGCTATCGAGCCGCTATCGAATGGTTCTCGGCAAATATGCCCGTAGCCGAAACCGAATTACGCTACAAAGACCCGTATCAACTGATTGTAGCCGTCATCTTGTCGGCTCAATGTACCGACAAGAGGGTAAACATGGTTACGCCTGCCCTCTTCGAAAAATATCCTACGGCCGAGAGCCTTGCCGCAGCAAGCCCCGAAGAGGTTTATGAATACATCAAAAGCGTTTCTTACCCCAACAATAAAGCGAAACATCTGGTAGGTATGGCCCGTAAACTGATCAGCGACTTCAACGGCGTCATGCCCCAAGATGTAGACGAATTGCAAAAATTGCCGGGGGTAGGTCGTAAAACGGCCAATGTCGTGGCATCGGTGGCATTCAACAAAGAGGCGATGGCTGTCGATACTCATGTTTTCAGGGTATCGAACCGGATAGGGCTGACTCGCAACTCTAAAACTCCGCTCGAAACCGAACGCACGCTGGTGAGCCATATTCCGGGGCATCTGTTACCCATCGCCCACCATTGGCTCATTCTCCACGGCCGTTATGTATGCACGGCTCGCAATCCCAAATGCGATGCCTGCGGGCTACACGATATTTGCGTTTATTTCGGGAAAAAGAAAAAAGACTAATGTGCCGCTATCTCTCCCACTGTGGCTCCGATGAAAGAGATAAGCGATTGCGGAGCGATTTTCACCTGTATCCCCCGTACACCGGCACTGACGTAAATAAAATCGAAATCGACCGCCGTCGCATGTATATAGGTAGGAAAATGTTTCTTCATGCCTATCGGAGAGCATCCGCCACGTATGTATCCTGTCGTCGGCAATAACTCTTTCATGGCGATCATCTCGGCACTTTTATTTCCCGATATCTTAGCAGCAGCTTTGAGGTCGACCTCCATATCTCCGGGTACGACACATACAAAAATTCCGTTTCGGTCTCCCCGTAATACCAACGTTTTGAATACTCGCTCAATATCCTCGCCCAACTGTTCGGCAACATGTGTGGCTGCCAGATTTTCGGGATCGACCTCATAAGGAATCAGTTCATACGATATACCTGCCTTATCAAGCAAACGGGCCGCATTGGTCTTGGTTATTTTCATATCCGCAAATTTTCGAGAACAAATATACGATGTTTTCCAAACAAAAATCCTCCTGCCGATAAATTATCGGCAGGAGGAACAATTTACAAGAGACTATGATTATCAAATAGCTTTCTCGATATCCCAAACAAAAGCCCGCAAACCAAGAGCCGGTTTTGCTTCATCGAGCGTATGCAGGGCTTTAAGAACAATACCCAAACGAGTCTCGTCGACAACCGAAAGAATCGCCGAGTTCATACTCGGCCAAGCATGGCTGCCGTAATGCGGTTCTCCCGATTTCGTACCACGTCCCTGCACGTCCTGCCAATAGGTGAAACCGCGACAGTTATTATGGGTAAGTACGTTATAAACATCTTCATAATGAGCCTGGTCAAAGGCTATAAATAAAGCTTTCATCGGAACATCTTTTAGTTATTATTTTGTTTCTGCAATTTTTTACGGGTGCGAATGACTCCGTTTTTAGCAAATATGGCATATACAACCGGTACGATAAGCAAGGTAATCAGCGTCGAAACCGAAAGTCCCCATGCCACTGTCATACCCATAGGCCGCCACATCTCCGAGCCTTCTCCCGTACCTATTGCCATAGGAATCATACCGAAAACGGTCGTCAGCGTCGTCATCAATACGGGACGCAAACGGGAACGCCCGGCATGTATGACCGAATAAGTAATGGAATAGCCTCTTTCACGATTGAGGTTGGTATAGTCGATAAGCACGATACCATTCTTTACCACAATACCGGCCAACATGATGAGACCGATCAGAGCCATTACACTCAACGGCGTACCCGTTACAGCCAATCCCATAAATACTCCGGTAGCGGCAAACGGCAGCGAAAGCATAATAATAAACGGATAGGTCAATGACTCGAACTGTGCCGCCAATACGATAAAGACAAGCAGTATAATCATTATGGCCAATATGAACAGGTCGCTGAAAATATCTTCTTGATCTTCGAGCGAACCGGCCAAAGAAACCGTTATATCCGAGGGTATATCGATTTGGGCGATCGCCGCTCTTACCTCAGCAGCCAATGTTCCCAATGCAGCGTCGGGAGCAACATAGCCGGTAACCGTTACAACACGTTCCCGGTTTTTACGCTCGATAGTAGGGGGAGTAAGACGCTCGACAACGGTACCCAACTCACGTACCCGCACTCCTTCTCCGGCAGCATTGTAAATAACGATGTTTTCTATATCCTCGATAGACTGGCGGTATTCGGGAGCATAACGTACCGTGATGTCATATTCCTCTCCGTCTTCTCGATAATACGATGCTGTCGTTCCGTTGATGCGGCTCCGCAAGTACGACGATGCCGTAGCTACATTCAAGCCATGCAAAGCCAACTTTTCCCGGTCGAAATCGACATGATACTCGGGTATATAGTCTTCCCGGCTGATGCTCGTTCCGGAACAACTTTTCATTTTGTCCATCACCTGCTGTACCTCACGAGCTATACGGTCGGTTGCCGCAAAATCGTACCCGTATATTTCCACATCGACCGACGCTTGGGAAGCCATACCTCCCGTTCCACCACCGGCAAGGACTTCAAAGGTCTTTACCTCGACATATTTCTGTAAGTCATGGCGCATCAACTCACAAATTTCAAGCAGACCCCGTTCCCGATCTCCTACACTCAGCAAATCGATGTTCATCGCAACAATATGCGTACCGTTCTCTTGTATAGAGCCGTAGGTATTATCGGTATCGGCCTGTCCCACAGTAAAGTTAATCGTCTTTATCTCGGGATAGTTTTTCTGGAATTCATTCGATATGCGCAATGCCACATCCCGCGAGATTTCGGTACGTGTACCGATAGGCAACTCCAAATTCACTGCGATACGGGCGTTATCCTGTGTCGGGAAAAACTCGGTCGGAATCATTTTCGTAAGCATCATACTTCCCATAAAAACGAGAACGGCTATAATAACGACGAGCGACCGATGTCCTACCGCCCAAGTAAGGAGACGCGCGTATCCCCGGTCGAGGGCATCGAGGGCTCTCTCTATGGGCGTAAATATCAAAGTATACAACCGTCCTTTTTTAGGATCGAGACGCAACCATTGCGAACAAAGCATCGGCGTAAGCGACAAAGCCGCCACGGTGGAAATTATCATAATGATGCTGACAATCCACCCCAACTGACGGAACAGAATACCTGCCATACCGGTAATCAATGTCAGAGGCAAGAACACGGCCAACATGGTAAGGGTCGAAGCAATAACCGAAATAGCAACCTCATTGGTACCGTGTATGGCTGCCTGTTTCGGAGCACTTCCTCTCTCGATGTGGTTCGTTACGTTTTCAAGCACCACGATAGCATCGTCGACAACCATACCTATCGCTATACTCAAAGAACTCAACGATATGATATTCAACGTATTTCCCGAGATCAACAGATAACAGAACGAGGCGATCAACGATATAGGGATCGTAATAATGATGATGAATGTAGCTCTCCAACGACCCAAGAATACCAATACGACCAGCATGACGATGACAAACGTTACCAAAACCGTCTCGACAAGACTGCCGATAGTATTTTCGATATTGGTGGAAGTATTGATGATGATACCGAGCTTCACATCCGAAGGCAATTCGGATTGTATGGCCGGTAACTTCTTCAACACGCTGTTGGCAATATTCACAGAATTTGCACCAGATTGTTTTTGGATCACAATCATACCACCCTGCTGGCCGTTGTTGTAGGCCTCCTGCTCGCGTTCTTTTACCGTATCGACCACCCGTGCGACATCTCGTAAATAGATCGAACTTCCGTTATACGAACCGACAACAATATCATTGAGTTGTTTGGGATCGGAAAATTCGCCTTGTACCCTTAACGAATAGGTATTCGACCCGATATCGAAACTACCTCCCGGCGTATTCAGGTTCTCACTGGCAATGATCGATGAAATCGCCTCGACGGTAAGGTTATAGGCTTCCAGTTTGGCCGGGTCGCAATAAACCTGTATTTCCCGCTCGGGTGCACCCGAGATGGAAACGGCACCGACCCCCGAAATCCGCTTCAAAGGGTTAGCGACTTTATCGTCGAGGATTTTATAAAGACCGGGCATACTTTCTTCGGCCGTTACCGAAAGAATAACGATAGGAATATCGTCGGTTCCGAATTTAAAAAGTACGGGCGTACCGGCATTATCGGGCAATGTAGAACGTATCATGTCGATCTTATCGCGCACGTCATTGGTAGCCACATCGATATCGGTTCCGTACTCGAATTCAAGAGTAACGATCGAAAGATTTTCTTTCGATTGCGAAGATATGTCTTTGAGGTCGCTCACAGTATTGAGCGTGTTTTCCATGATCTTGGTAACATTCGTCTCTATATCAGAAGCACTTGCACCGGGATACGAGGTAAGCACCATAATCGTATTGGTCTCGATATTCGGTAACAAGTCGATAGAAAGGCGCGTCAAAGAGAAAAGGCCGATAACCACTACGGCCACGAAACAAAGCGCCGTAGTAATCGGTTTTTTGACTGCGGTTGAATACAGACTCATATTTCTGATTTTTTAGCGTTTATAAAACATGTCTTCGTTTACTCGACGACAGTTACTTCGGCTCCATTATGAAGTCGTGATTGACCGGCAACAACAACACGTGCACCGTCGGGCACGCCCGACAATACTTCATAGCGCGTATCGGTACGGCGACCCAACTCCACTTTTACAAAATCGACCTTACCATCTTCATACACATAAACATAACGATCGCCCGAACCGGTTTGCTTTACGACGGCCAAATCAGGCAATACGACACGACGTTCGGTTCCGAAATTTATCGTTACACGAGCAAACATACCGGGACGCACCCGCATATCTTTGTTATCGAGCTTGATTTCCACCGGGAAAGTACGTGTCGCAGCATCGATAGTCGGATACACAAGACTTACTTTACCGGTAAATTCTTCATTTTTATATACATCGAGATGAATTTTCACCTCCATACCCTCTTTTACCTGAGTATAAAAGCCTTCCGACACATGAATCATCAGCTTCACGGGCATAATCTGCTGTACCGTAAGTACAGGATTCCCGGCATTATACATATCGCCGTTATCGTAATTACGGGCCGTAACGATACCGTCGATAGGACTGATAAGTTGGGTATTCTCTTTCAGATTTTCATAAGAAGTGCGAGCCACATCGAGCTGGGTCTGTTGGGCATCGAGGAGCTGTTTCGACGTTCCTCCCACCTCATACAAGGCCAGCTGACGATCGTATTCGAGCTGGATATTATCGAGTTGGGTTTTTGACTGTATCAAATTGGAGCGATCCATCTCGGCCAACAGTTGTCCGGCTTTCACACGGTCTCCCACTTCTACCAATATCTTATCGATACGCAATACCATCGAAGGAGATATATTGTTTACCACATTGGCCTCGACAGTAGCGGTAAATTCCTGCGTCTGGTCGACCGATTGCACATTCACGGTTTCGAGACGGACCTGAGGTTTTTCCTCGACTACCGACGTTTGTTTCTTTTCTTCGGAACAAGCGGTTAAAACACAAAGTACCACAACCGAAAGGATGAGACTTTTTCTGTAATTTTTCATATATGATATTGTTTTTTCCATTGAAAATAAAGTCTATTTTTTGTCATCGATTTTATACCGGTCGAAATCGATATTTCCCGAAATCTGTTCGAGATCGGACTGAGCTGAGAGATAATCGTGTATGGCCTGATAATAGGAAAGGCGCGAGGAGGCCAAAGCCAAATTGGCATCATCGAGTTCGATAACGGTAGCCGCACCGACTTCAAACTTTTTCTGCATAATAAGATAGGCTTTCTCGGCTTGGCGTACCCCTTCTTTGCTCGAAACAACCTGCTTGATAGATGCCCTTATGTTATCCATTGCCGCCGTAAGTTGCATACGTAGATTCCGTTCGAGATTCGTCCGCTGATATTGCATTTCATTATAAGCGACACGGGCCTGTTTGCCTTTGTAGTAACGCGTTCCTCCATTGAAAATAGGTATCGAAAGCGATACTCCTACGTAGGAGTAAGGCGTCCATCTGAAATCTTGAAAAACACCGCCGTTACTCATCGACGACCATGTATACGAACCGACAAAAGCCAACGTGGGTGCCCAAGACATATTTTGGGTTTTCAACGCTTGTTTCAAATAAGCACTCTGCAAATCGATTTGCCGCAAACTTGTATTCTGCGATAATGAAGTATCGGGCTGCAACATATCGGCATACATAGACTCTTCATAATCGGACAAACGGGTAGCCAGACCGATACGTAACTCGGAATCAAGCCCCAAAAGCACTTTCAAATTCAGTTTGGACAATCTCAACGCGTTTTCTGCCTGCAAAAGCGAAGGTTCGAGATTGCGAACAGCCACATCGGCTCTCAAAACATCATACTCCGAGGCCGTTCCCTGCTCATACTTATGCCGATAAGTATCGGCATTTATCCGGGCGTTATCATAACTCTGCTGCAAAACTTCATAAGAATCATTAGCCATAAGTATGGAGTAATAGGCTTTTTTTACCTGATCGACCATAGAAAGCCGGGAAGATCGGGCACTTTCGAGCGATTGTTCGAGTTGCACCGCCGATAATTTCAGGCTTTTCCAAAGTGCCGGAGCTATGATAGGTAAAGACAAGGAAAAGCCGGTAGACCAAGAGTTGTCGAGGCCGACTTCCAGGCCATCGTCCATACCGGGGATATCCATATACATGACCTGTTTTTTCAACGTGCGCGAATAAGAGCCCGAATAATCGATCGTCGGCAACAAGCCTCCGATAGACTCTCGACGGGCATAATCGGTACGTTTTATTTCCATATCGGACACGATTATCGTCGGATTCTCACTAAGTGCTATGGTTATAGCCTGATCGAGAGAAAGAGTTATCGAATCGGTCGACTGGGCTGTCGCGCTTTTTCCGATGCACAAAAATATCGCCACCGCGCACAGTCCCAAACAATTTTTTTTTCTCATTTCGGATTTCAGGTTTGATTATTTTAAAGAAAGAGCCGAAAAAGCCCTTATCACATAATATCATATAATTACGGGCAGTACATACAAATACCCGTCGCAAAAGTCCGCTTTTTTCGCGAATAACGAAATTCTATATAGTCAAATATATATACGAAATGTCGCTTCGCCCGAAGTCTACCCTATTCAAGAAGCAGAGCCGAAACGTACACCATCAATTGAAATCGGTATTTGCAAAATAACGTTCTATGATTTTCAATCCTTTTTCGGTAGCGATACCGCGAATAAAAGTTTTAAAAATCATTTCGAATGTCTCCATAAACGTAAATTCTACCGTACATATTTCGTCAAGGCTGAAAAGAATATCGAATTTTGTAGAGAGGAGCTGCCCGACAATATCGCAACGACAATCCTGCAAAATAACACCTTCGGCCTGCCCTTGCTCGAGAATACGCTTCATGCTCTCTGCCTGATAAGACCTCTCATCATCGAACATGCGGGAAACTTGCGGGTGGTAACGTTTCAGATCGGTAAAATAATTTCTGTTGACGTTGCGCATACGCTTCCATTGGATCATAAACACTTCGAGAAGAAACTCCAATGCATTATCCACTTTTTGGGCTACTTCCAACGACATTTTTTCTATCTCTCGGCGATTCCACGTCAGACATTCGAGCAAAAGCTGATCTTTATCTTTAAATAGCTCGTACAAAGTCCGTTTTGAAATACCTACCTGAGAAGCAATATAATCCATCGTTATGGATTTGATCCCATGTCGCAAAAAAAGAGCAAATGAAGTCTCGATAATTCGTTGTTTCAGATCGTTGGTCATTATGTAAAAAATCTATATTATCGGACAAAGATAGGGAGAAAACGCAACGGAATACAAAAGTTTTCCTTTATTTATAATGTATATTATTAATTTATGTAAAACACAAACCGAACTTTTCAAAAAAGCACTCACGTATACACATGACAATGCAACACAAATCGACACATAAAACAAATAAATTATCGTTCCACACAACTTTTCAACATAATATTGTTTAAAAATTATGTTTTTCGATACCATTTCCCAATATAATTTTCTATATTTGTATAGCTGAAATTTGGCCCGACAGAAAATCGGGTATTGTTTCAATCCTTTATATCTTTGTATTATGGCAAAAGTTACCAAAGAAGCTGCCTTGCGCTATCACAGCGAAGGGCGCCCGGGAAAAATAGAAGTAATCCCAACCAAACCTTACAGTACACAAATGGATCTCTCGCTCGCCTATTCTCCGGGTGTAGCCGAGCCGTGTCTCGAAATCGAAAAAGACGCTCAAACAGCGTATGAATATACATCGAAAGGAAATCTCGTCGCGGTTATATCGAACGGAACGGCCGTATTGGGTCTCGGCGATATAGGTGCATTGGCCGGGAAACCGGTTATGGAAGGCAAGGGCCTGCTCTTCAAGATTTTTGCAGGTATCGATGTTTTCGACATCGAAGTCAATGAAAAAGATCCCGAAAAATTTATACAAGCCGTAAAAGCTATCTCTCCGACATTCGGAGGCATCAACCTCGAAGACATCAAAGCTCCCGAATGTTTTGAAATCGAAAACCGGCTGAAAGCCGAACTGGATATTCCTGTCATGCACGACGACCAGCACGGCACAGCCATCATATCGGGTGCCGGACTGCTCAACGCCCTCGAAATACAAGGTAAAAAAATCGAAGATGTACGTATCGTCGTAAACGGAGCCGGAGCTTCGGCTGTCTCCTGCACCAAGCTCTACATCATGCTGGGAGTAAAACCCGAAAATGTCGTGATGGTCGACAGCAAAGGCGTCATAAACGACAAACGCACCGATCTCAACGAGTCCAAGAAACAATTTATCACTCATCGCGATATCCACACGCTGGCCGATGCCATGAAAGGGGCCGATGTATTCCTCGGCCTTTCCCGCGCCGACGTGCTTACAACGGAAATGGTACAGTCGATGAACGACCGTCCTATCGTTTTCGCACTGGCCAACCCCAATCCAGAAATTGCCTACGATAAAGCCAAAGCCTCGCGTCCCGATTTGATTTTTGCTACCGGACGCTCGGATTATCCCAATCAAATCAATAACGTTTTGGGATTTCCCTATATCTTCCGGGGAGCTCTCGACGTGCGGGCTACATGTATCAACGAAGAAATGAAACTGGCTGCCGTCTATGCAATTGCCGACTTGGCAAAAAAGCGTGTACCAGACGTTGTGAATGCGGCTTACGGGTTGGAATGCATCAGCTTCGGTCCCGAATACATCATACCCAAAGCTCTCGACCCGCGCTTGCTTACGACCGTTGCTCCCGCCGTAGCCAAAGCTGCTATCGAATCGGGTGTTGCTCGTAAAAAAATCGAGGACTGGACGGCTTACCAAACCAAGCTCGAAGCTCTCATGGGATACGACAACAAGATGTTGCGCAACTTTACCGACATGGCCAAGCAGTCTCCCAAACGGGTTGTATTCGCCGAAGCCAACCACGTCAATATGCTTACGGCCGCCGTTACAGCATATCAAGAAGGTATATGCCACCCGATCTTGCTGGGTAATGCCGACTTCATCAAAAATCTCGCTTGTGATCTCGGTCTCAGCCTCGACGGTATCGAAATCATCAACTTGCGAAGCGGAGCCGAAGCCGAACGCCGTCATCACTATGCCAAGATACTGGCCAACAAACGCCAAAGAGAAGGAATCACACCCGATGAAGCGAACGAAAAAATGTATGACCGCAACTATTTCGGAATGATGATGGTAGAATGCGGCGATGCCGACGCTTTCATTACCGGGACTTATACCAAATATACCGAAACAATACAAATCGCCAAAGATGTCATCGGCATACGGGAAGGACACACCCATTTCGGAGCCATGCACATCATCACGACTCCCAAAGGTACATTCTTCCTGGCCGACACCCTCATCAACCGACACCCCAATACCGAGACACTTGTCGACATTGCCAAACTCTCGAACGAGACGCTTAAATTCTTTGCACAAGAACCCAAAATCGCCATGCTCTCTTATTCGAACTTCGGTGCCGACAAAGTCGGTAGCCCGGCACTGGTGCACGAGGCTGTCTCCATCATGCAAAAAGAATACCCCGACTTGGCCATCGACGGAGAAATGCAGGTACACTTCGCACTCAACAAAGAGTTGCGCGACCGCACATTCCCGTTCAGCCGACTGGCCGGAAAAGATGTAAACACACTCATCTTCCCCAACCTCAGCTCGGCAAACTCGGCATACAAGCTGTTGCTCGAAATGGGTATAGGCAACTCTATCGGCCCGATACAAATGGGTCTTAACAAACCGATTCACTTCACCGATATAGAAAGCTCGCCCCGCGACATCGTCAACTTGACGACAGTTGCCGTAGTCGATGCCATCGTTCAAGAAAAAATCGGAAAGAAATAAGCAGCTCTTTATATCCTGATAAAGATAAAAAGCCTCGGCGTAAATCCGAGGCTTTTTACATTTCTTGCATTATAGTCAACATAGATAATAAAGAAAGAGGGGGGACGATCGTCCCCCCCCTCTTTCTTTATGACAAGTCTCCTTATGAGCGGGGAGTAAAACGCAATTCTTTTCCTCGGCATGACGGTTCGACCTGACCGTTTTGAAATGCAACGACTCCATTGACAAACGTCTTATCGATCGTAACGGGAAACGTATGACTCATAAACGGCGACCAACAACATTTCGTCAGAATATTCTCGGGAGTAACGGTATAAGACTTTTTCGGATCGACCAGCACCATATCGGCATAGTAGCCGGGACGGATAAACCCTCTGCGATCGATACCGAACAATCGGGCCGGTGCATGACACATACGTTCGATAACCGTCTCGACAGGAATTTCTCCCTGTAATGATTTTTCGAGCATCACTTGCAAAGAATGCTGCACCAAAGGGCCACCCGAAGCGGCTTCGAGGCACGATCCCTGTTTTTCGGCCAAAAGATGCGGAGCATGATCGGTCGCCACGACATCGATCCGTCCCGAGACGGTAGCCTTCATCAAAGCGATACGGTCGGCAGCCGTTTTGATTGCAGGATTCCACTTAATCAGATTACCATATTGCGCATAATCATTGTCATCGAAATACAAATGATGCACACACACCTCGGCCGTAATCTGCTTTTCCTCGACCGGTCCATCGCTCAAAAGCGATAATTCTTTCGCCGTAGAAAGATGAAGCAAATGCAAACGTGCATTGTAACGATGCGCCAATTCCACCGCTTCGGACGAAGATGCATAACAAGCCTCGGCACTGCGTATCAACGGATGGTAGATAACAGATAAATCTTTTCCGAATTTCTCGATATATTTCTCTTTATTGGCTTTGATAATTTCTTCTTTCTCACAATGCGTCGCGATGAGTGTCGGCGCTTCGGCAAAAATGCGGGCCAACGCCTCGGGACTGTCGACCAGCATATTTCCGGTCGAAGAACCCATAAACACTTTTATACCGCATACCCGACGATAATCGGCTTTGAGCACCTCGTCGATATTATCGTTCGTTGCTCCGATATAAAACGAATAGTTGGCAAGCGAGGTTTGCGCCGCCCGGGAAAATTTCCATTCGAGAGCTTCGCGCGTCGTTGTCGGCGGTTTTGTATTAGGCATCTCCATATATGATGTAACCCCACCGGCCACAGCCGCCATCGACTCGGTATTTATATCGGCCTTATGTGTAAGACCGGGTTCCCTGAAATGCACCTGATCATCGATGACACCGGGCAACAGCCACTTACCGGAAGCATCGATGATTTCATCGACGTGCTCCTCGATATCGGTATAGCTATCGTCGGTATAAACGGTCGAAATAGTATCTCCCACCACCAAGACCGAAGCCTCCCGGCTTTTCCCCTCGTTTATAAGAAGTGCATTCTTTATCAACAGGCTTTTCATTCCAAACAGAAAGGATTATTGTTTTTTCTTTTGCGGATATTTTCTGAACCAACTCGACATTTTCAGTCGCAACACTCCGAACACGGCCTCTCCAAATATTCCACTGCTCATCTTGCTTACTCCCAATTCTCTATTTACAAAGATAATGGGAACCTCGGCAACCTTAAAACCGCATTTATAGGCTGTAAATTTCATTTCTATCTGGAATGCATATCCTTTGAAATGTATCTTGTCGAGATCGATGGTTTCGAGCACTTCGCGTCGATAACAAATAAATCCTGCCGTTGTATCGGCAATCTTCAATCCGGTAACGATACGGACGTATTTCGAGGCATAATACGACATGACCACACGCCCCATCGGCCAGTTAACGACATTCACTCCCGAAATATACCGAGACCCGATAGCGACATCGGCTCCTTGATGGGCACAGGCATCGTAAAGGCGTAGTAAGTCTTTGGGGTTGTGCGAAAAATCGGCATCCATTTCGAATACATAGTCGTATTTTTGCTCGACCGACCATTTGAAACCGGTAATATAAGCCGTACCGAGACCGAGCTTTCCTTTCCGCTCGATCAGATGCAGATGACCTGCAAACTCATCGGCCTGCAACCGTTTTACGATAGCGGCCGTGCCGTCGGGCGAACCGTCGTCGATGATCAACACATCAAATACATGCGGCAGTTCCATAACCGCCCGAATGATATTTTCAATATTTTCCTTTTCGTTGTAGGTCGGAATAATAACTACTCCGTCGGCCTTTTGTACTTCACTCATCTCTCGAAGTATTGGTAAGTGGGTACAAAGTTAAACGAAATAGAAAGACGGCAAAACTTCCGACAGACAAATTATAGAGAAACATACCGTTTTTTCGGATAAATTACCCGACTGGTTCTATCCTCACAACTCTTTCTATGATTTAAATTTGTTTCAGGAATGTGACATGAAAACGATTATCCGCTTTATTCTTTATCTCTTCACTCTTTATTTTGAAGCAAAAAATGTAATTTTGCGGCAATTCACAATATCATGGTCGAGCTTAATTCCTTACACACTCTTTTCCAAACCAAAGCACGTAACGAAGCGCTGAAAAAATTCGTAAAAGACGATAAGTGTATGCGGCTTCACATATCGGGACTGCAAGGTTCTGCTGCTGCGTTATTGCTCGCGGGACTTCCCGAATACGGAACGACAACTCTTTTTATCGCCAATGATCCCGAAGAGGCCGGTTATCTTTACAACGACTTCATGCAGATAAGGAACGACAATCGGGTATTGTTTTTCCCTTCGGGATATAAACGTGCCTTGAAATACGGACAGACCGATCCCGCCGCCGACATTCTGCGTACCGACACGATAAACCGACTGCAACAAGCCGACGAATCCCTCATCGTGGTTACTTACCCCGAAGCGTTGTGCGAAAAGGTGGCATCGAACGAAGAATTACACCGCAACACATTGCGGCTGGCCAAAGGCGAAAAATGCGATCTGGCATCGGTAGCCGACTTTCTTACGGGTTATGGTTTCGAGCGGGTCGATTACGTTTATGAGCCGGGACAATTTGCCGTCAGGGGCAGTATCGTCGACGTTTATTCTTTTTCGTCCGATCTTCCCTATCGCATCGATACGTTCGGCGATGAAATAGAAAGCATACGCGCTTTCAATATCGACACCCAACTTTCGCAGGATCCCGTCAATGAGATTTTTATCATTCCCGATTTGCAAGCCGGCTCGACATCGGGCATATCTCTGCTGCAATTCATAGATAAAAACACATTGCTGGCGGTCAAAGACCTTGCATGGGTACTCGAACGCATGCACAGCGTAGCAACCGATACGATTTCACAACAACTGCTTCTCACCGAAGAAGGCGACTTGCACGCCAAAGAAAAATTGATCGATACCGACGATTTCTCCCGCTATGTGCTCGACTTCAAACGCATCGACTACGGAGTAAAATCATTCCGCGACGAAACCGGCGCCACCTTGTCGCTCAACTGTTCGCCGCAACCGATTTATCACAAAAATTTCGACCTTGTCAGCGAATCGTTCTCCTCGTTGTTGCAAGACGGATATAAACTGTATATACTGAGCGATAGCGAAAAACAGACACAACGCATTGCCAACATATTCGAGGATAAAGGAGAGAATATACCGTTCACCCCGGTAAGCAAGACTTTGCACGAGGGCTTTATCGACAACGAACTGCATCTCTGTTTCTTCACCGATCATCAACTGTTCGACCGTTTCCATAAATACCAGCTGCGCAGCGACAAAGCACGGTCGGGCAAACTGGCCCTGTCTCTCAAAGAATTACGGCAATTCGAAGTAGGAGATTATATCGTCCATATCGATCACGGCGTAGGCAAATTCGGGGGCTTGTTCCGAACCGAACTCAACGGCAGTATGCAAGAGGTCATCAAGCTCATTTACCAGAACGACGACATACTTTTCGTAAGCATTCATGCCCTGCACAAACTGGCTAAATACCGGGCCAAAGAAGGCGAACCGCCCCGCATCAACAAACTGGGGTCGGGGGCATGGGAGAAAATGAAAGAGAAGACCAAGAGCAAGATGAAGGATATTGCCCGCGACCTCATCAAACTCTACGCGCAACGTTGCAACGAAAAAGGCTTTGCCTTCTCTCACGACACGTTCATGCAACACGAGCTCGAAGCCTCTTTTATCTACGAAGACACACCCGACCAGTTGAAATCGACGGCCGAAGTAAAAGCCGACATGGAACGCGACCGACCAATGGACCGGCTCATCTGCGGCGATGTGGGCTTCGGAAAAACCGAAATCGCCATACGGGCGGCATTCAAAGCAGCTTGCGACAACAAGCAGGTGGCCGTACTGGTTCCCACCACCGTACTGGCATTCCAACACTACAAGACATTCAGCGAACGGCTCAAAGATTTTCCTGTAAAAGTTTCTTACCTGAGCCGTGCACGCACACCGGCACAAATCAAAGAAACGCTCAAAGGTATTGCCGACGGCAGTATCAACATCATCATCGGCACACACCGTTTGATAGGGAAAGATGTAAAATTCAAAGACTTGGGACTTCTCGTCATCGACGAAGAACAGAAATTCGGTGTCGCCGTGAAAGAGAAACTCAAACAGATGCGCGTAAATGTCGATACCCTTACCATGTCGGCAACCCCCATACCCCGCACTCTGCAATTCTCACTCATGGGAGCACGCGACCTCTCGGCCATCACGACCCCTCCTCCCAACCGCTATCCGATACAGACCGAAGTACACGCCTTCAACGAAGACATCATACGCGAGGCCGTCAATTTCGAATTGAGCCGGGGAGGACAGGTTTTCATCGTAAACAACCGTATACAACAACTCTACGAACTCGAACGGCTGGTACGCAAACTCGCCCCGGGTGTACGCACCATCGTCGGACACGGGCAGATGAATCCCGAAGAACTGGAACGGGCCATCTTGGGCTTTGCCGACTACGAGTATGACGTGCTGATCGCCACAACCATCATCGAGTCGGGTATAGATATGCCTAACACCAACACGATTATCATCAACAATGCCCAAAATTTCGGTCTGAGCGAACTGCACCAACTCCGAGGCCGTGTGGGACGAAGCAACAAAAAGGCATTCTGTTACTTGCTCACACCTCCCCTGCGCGAACTGACCGTCGACGCACGCCGACGATTACAGGCAATCGAGAGTTTCTCCGAGTTAGGCAGCGGCATACATATCGCCATGCAAGATCTCGACATACGAGGTGCGGGGAATCTGTTGGGCGCAGAACAAAGCGGCTTCATCGCCGATTTGGGTTACGAGACATACCAAAAAATCTTGCGCGAGGCTGTACAGGAATTGAAAGAAGACGAATTCAGCGACCTATATGCCGAAACAAACGACGATGAACCCGAGAATTTCTCTCCCGATTGCCAAATCGAGTCGGATCTCGAACTGCTTTTCCCAAACGACTATATCCCGGGTGCATCGGAACGCATCTCGCTCTATCAGGAACTCGACAATATGGAAAAAGAGAGCGACATACAAGCCTTTGCCGAACGATTACGCGACCGCTTCGGCCGCATTCCTCATGAAGGCGAAGAACTGATACGGGTGGTAAGCCTGCGGCGTATGGCCAAACAGTTGGGTATGGAAAAAGTGGTACTGAAACAGGGGAAAATGATTCTTCACTTCATCTCGGACGAACATACTCGTTATTTCCAATCTCCGGCATTCGGCAAAATACTTGCCTATCTGCAAAAATATCCCCGGCGTTGCCAACTGCGCGAAATCAAGGGTAAACGTTCTATGGTCGTAGGTCAAGTCGACACGGTAAAGTGCGGAATGGAAATTCTGCAAGAAATACTCAACCTCGACGCTGCCTGACAAATTTCAAACCCCTCCTCCCCATTATGTCAAAGATGACATTCACATTCTGAACGCAGCGTATGCGGAGTGAAGAATCTCTTGCAAGGTGTTGAGTCCCTCACGGAACAATGACATTCTGAAAAACTTTGCCTTGAAGAATCCTTCTACCAAGAGTAACTCTGCATGAGATCTCTCACTTTCGTTCGAGATGACAATGAGTGTTATTCTGAGGGGTAAAATCCCGAAGAATCTCTTGCGAAACGTATGTCATTCTGAAAGGCTTTGCCTTGAAGAATCCGAGAGTACAATCGCCACCGTTGCGAGTAAGAAAGGAGAGGATTCCTCGTCGGCCTACCGGCCTCGCTCGGAATGACAAAAATATCATTCTGAATGCAACGTAAGCAGAATGAGAAATCACGCAACCGGTGATTCTTCGGGGAAACGTAACGACTCGACTTTGGAAAGACGTTCCCGCAAACGGGACATAAGAGAGCGACGCTGACGCAAGGTCATCTCGCAATCGAGTTCGAAATATTGGGACAGGACAGTCGGCCCCTCCTCTTTCACGATACGCATCACATCGTTCATAAACGGGTACTCAAAAAGAATGCGTATATCGTCCTCTACAAGACGTTCGACGATTTCGTTCGCCCGGATCGCATCGGCCGCCGCTGCCCGATAAGCCTCGATAAGTCCGCTCGTACCCAATTTTATTCCGCCAAAATAACGTACCACTACGATAAGGACATCGGTAAGTCCGAAAGAGTTGATTTGCCCCAAAATAGGTTTACCGGCCGTACCCGAAGGCTCTCCATTGTCATTCGCCCGAAACTCGGTACGGGCATGCCCCAGCATATAGGCCCAGCAAACATGACGGGCATCGTAGTACTCTTTCTGATAACGGGCGATAGTTTCCTTGACTTCGTCGAGGGTCGACACAGGTATTGCAAAGGAAATGAATTTACTCATTTTCTCCTTATACAACCCCTCGGAAAGACGAGCTACGGTAAGATAGGTATCGTCGGCCATTCGTTGAAGCTCTTATCAGAAGGCTTTGAAACTCATATCAAGACCTTTGACCGAATGGGTCAATGCGCCGACCGATACGAAATCGACCCCGCATTCGGCATAGTCGCGTATCGTATCGATTGTAATGCCTCCCGACGATTCGGTTTCGTAACGACCGGCAATGAGCTTCACAGCTTCACGAGTAAGCTCGGGTGTAAAATTATCGAGCATAATACGGTCGACACCCCCGACCCGCAATACTTCACCGAGCTCGTTGAGATTACGTACTTCGATCTCTATTTTCAGATTCTTTCCTTTCTCTTCGAGGTATCTGTGGCAACGGGTAATAGCGGCTTCGATGCCGCCGGCGAAATCGACATGGTTGTCTTTGAGCAGAATCATATCGAAAAGCCCGATACGGTGATTTACACCTCCCCCTATACGCACTGCCTCTTTTTCGAGTATGCGCATACCCGGCGTTGTCTTGCGGGTATCGAGCACCCGGGTATGCAAACCTTCGAGACGCGCCATGTATTCATGGGTAACGGTAGCGATACCGCTCATACGCTGCATGATATTGAGCATGATACGCTCGGTCTGTAAAAGCGACTGCACCCTACCGCTTACGACAAAAGCCACATCGCCGGGTTTTACATGCGCACCATCTTCTATAAAGACCTCCATCTCCAATGACGGATCAAATGCGGCAAATACGCGCCGCGCCACATCTACGCCGGCAAGAATGCCTTCTTCTTTGACAAGAAGTTTGGAACGCCCCATTTCATCGGCAGGTATGCAACACAACGTCGTATGGTCGCCATCGCCTATATCTTCGGCAAAAGCCAATGCAATCAGGTCATCAATCAGTTGATCGGGAGTTTTCATATTCTCGTTTTATATTTACTATTTTCCTTATTACGCACATTTCCCCGTATCAAAAAAGAGAAGGGAATAAAATAATCGCTATATTTGTAGCTTGGTCGGCTGTACATTTGACACCCAACGACAGGCAAATGTACGCAAAAAACCTGTAATCCTACACATGAAAATAGATTTTTTAGTCGTCGGGAAAACAGCGCAATCAGGCTTCACCGAAGGCATTACCGAATATTGTAACCGCATAAAGCGTTATATTCCGTTTGACATGGTCGTCATTCCCGAATTGAAGAACACAAAAAATCTCAGTATCGAACAACAAAAAGAACGAGAAGGCGAACTGATACTGAAATCATTCCGAGACGGCGACTTCATCGTGCTGCTCGATGAACATGGAAAGGAATTCTCTTCGATGCAGTTTGCCGAGTATATCGAGAAAAAAATGCATACGACTCCCCGACGGTTAGTCTTTGTCGTAGGCGGTCCTTATGGTTTCGCACAAAGCGTATATACGACGGCACACGAAAAAATATCCTTGTCGAAAATGACTTTTTCCCATCAAATGATACGCCTTATCTTCACCGAACAGTTGTATCGGGCTTTCACCATTCTCAATAACGAACCTTATCATCACGAATAAATCCGGCTTTATGAAAAAAATCTTCTGTTTTTCCGCTTTGATTATAACGGGATTGTTACTTTCCCTTCCCTCTCATGCCAAAGACTATCTTTACGACTTCGACTACGGCGCCCTTATTTATGTCAGTGCCGGTAAGGACGTGTGCAAAAACCTCAATGTGCAAGTGCAGGCCGATTTATGGCTGAACGACAACTTTAAAGGATACGAACGTTTTATGCCTTCGGCGACACTGACCTATACCGTCATTCCCAAATACCTCAAAGCGATGGCCTATTATGCCTATTTCAATCAAGAAGGGAAATCGGGTAAAAAAGATGTACACCAACACCGTTACCAAGTGGGCCTGACCGGCAGCTACGCCACACCCCATCTCAATTTCTCGCTCTGTTCCAAATTTGAACAGACTCACAAAGACGGTATACCGAACAACAAATGGCGTAATCAATTAAAAATCACTGGAACAATCGCCAAAGAAAACCCGTGGAAACCATTTGTATCGGTCGAGATTTTCGAGGCCATGAACAGTATGAATCCGACCGGAACAGTCGGGATAGAACGTATCCGTTACGAAGCGGGCACCAATTATGCCGTGAATAAACTCATCTCGCTCGAAATGAAATTGCGCGCCGAACGGTTGACTATAAAAAAACAACTCTACTCCTCGGTAGGAATTGGGGTAAAATTCAATCTATAATTCATACCATAGATTCTTGTTTCTGATTGAGAATCTCTTACCAAAATATTTCATTCTGAGGAAGTAACCCGGAAGAATTTCAAATGGAACGTACATTTTTCAGGAGATTCCTCGTCGGCCTATCGACCTCGGTTAACCTTGTTTTCCTCCTTCGCGCCTCGGCTGTGCCCGAACAAGCGTGTTCTGCACAGCACTCGGCTTGGCGTCGGTTCGGAATGACAGACAAAATGTTATAGGGGGAGACTGTTCGTTCCTACCTATCTGTTTAAGAAAAATCCATATCCATTCAATCGACATACAACAGATCGGCCATAATACCGTCGGAAATAAACAAACCTCGACGAGTTACCGTCAATCGTCCGCCGACATAAGCCAGCAGACCGTTTTTGATGTGTGGTCGAGCCATACGCAGACAATAGTCGCGACGGGCTTCACCGAAATCAGCCGCTATCGCATCGAGGTCGAGCCCCCACATCGTACGCAAAGAAGTTATCACCCGGTCGTTGTAACGGGTATTGTCATCGATCCTTTCCGTTTCATAAGCCGCATGACCGATTTCTATTTGGGCAATATAGCGCATCAAATCCGGAATGTTACGGCGACGTACCGACCGATCATAACTATGCGCCGACGGCCCCAACCCAAGATATGGCACATCCTGCCAATAAGAAGTATTATGCCGGGCATATTCTCCGCTACGGGCGAAGTTAGAAATTTCGTATTGCTCATAACCCGCATTCGCCAACACGTCGATTGTCATTTCAAATAACCGGGAAGAAAGGTCTTCTCCGCATTCCTGCACCAACCCCTCCTGTCGCAAACGGTCAAGAGACGTACCCTCCTCGTAAATCAGGTTATAAGCCGATATGTGAGGCAATCCGAGTGATACGGCCTGTCTCAAATCTCCGGCCCAACTATCGGGCGTCTGTCCGGGCAAACCGTAAATAAGGTCTATACTGATATGGGAAAATCCTACTGTACGCAAACGTTCCACCGCCCAGACAGCTTGGGCGGAAGTATGCCGCCTACGCAAAAAGCGTAAATTTTCATCGGCAAAGCTCTGTACGCCCATACTTATTCTATCTATCGGCAATGATGCCAGACAAGCCGCATAAGCAGGCGATACATCATCGGGATTGGCTTCGAACGTTATTTCCCGGCAACGGTCGAAATCTATATCTTTACCCAATCCGTCGAAAAGCCGTTGCAACAACACGGGCGGCAATTGAGAAGGCGTACCGCCGCCTATATACAAGGTATCGACTCGTTCGCCCCGCAATTCGCCCCGACGTAACCGCCACTCCTGCAACAAAGCCTCAATATAACGTCCTTGCAACTCTTCACCTACGGTCGAATAAAAATCGCAATAAATGCACCGTGTGCGACAAAAAGGAATATGTATATACAGTCCCGCCATAATGCAAACAAAGTTACGTAAAAATACCGGTATCTTGCATCTTCTGTTTTTTCAAAGGGAAAAGTATTTGACAAAACCTGCTCTGTAACACATTTCATAAATTGCTTTTATCGATTATTTTCCCTACTTTGCGCTTCGTTATCGTAAAAACACAACGATACACGAGAAAAACACATTTTTTACCTTTAAATCTGATATTCCATGAAAGTGTATCAATCCAACGAAATCAAAAACATCGCCCTTTTGGGCAGTAAAGGTTCGGGAAAGACCACGCTCGCAGAAGCCATGCTCTACGAGTGTGGGGTTATAAAACGCAGAGGTTCTGTCGAAGCACAGAACACGGTTACCGATTATTTCCCGGTAGAGAAAGAGTATGGATACTCGGTTTTCTCTACCGTTTTTTATGCCGAGTTTTTAAACAAGAAACTGAATGTCATCGACTGCCCGGGAGCCGACGATTTTATCGGCGGTGCTCTTACGGCCATGAATGTTACCGATACGGGCGTTATCGTCATCGATTCGCAATACGGCGTTGAAGTAGGGACTCAAAACATCTTCCGCTACACCGAAGAGATGCAAAAGCCCGTCATTTTTGCCATGAACCAACTCGACGGAGAAAAAGCCGATTACGATGCCGTCATCGAGCAACTCCGGGAAGACTTCGGCAGCAAAGTAGTGCCGATACAATACCCCATCGTCAGTGGCCCCAACTTCAACGCCATGATCGATGTCCTGCTTATGAAAATGTACAGCTGGGGTCCCGACGGCGGAACTCCGACCATATCGGATATACCGGCCGACCAAAAAGAAAAAGCCCTCGAACTGCATAAACAACTGGTCGAAGCCGCCGCAGAAAACGACGAGGCATTGATGGAAAAATTCTTCGATAAAGGAACTCTTACCGAAGACGAAATGCGGGAAGGTATCCGCAAAGGGCTCATCACCCGAGATATTTTCCCTGTATTCTGCGTAAGCGCATTACGCGACATGGGTGTGCGCCGCATGATGGAATTTCTCGGAAATGTGGTTCCTTTTGTTACCGACATGCCCAAACCCGTCTCCCACGACGGCACAGAGGTTGCTCCTGACCCCGACGGCCCTACCAGCCTTTATTTCTTCAAAACGACCGTCGAACCGCATATCGGAGAAGTTTCGTACTTCAAGGTTATGTCGGGAAAAGTACACGAGGGAGACGACCTCCAAAATATGAACCGAGGCAGCAAAGAACGCATTGCCCAGCTGAGTTGCGTATGCGGACAGATACGTACCAAAGTCGACGAACTCGTCGCCGGAGATATCGGCGCAACCGTAAAACTGAAAGATGTGCGCACCGGTAATACGCTGAACGAGAAAGGTTGCGAATACATATTCGACCTGATGAAATTCCCCAATTCGAAAATACAACGCGCCATAAAACCCGCCAACGAGGCCGATGCAGAAAAACTGAACGAGATTCTGGTACGCATGCACGAAGAAGACCCGACATGGATCGTCGAACAATCGAAAGAACTGAAACAGACGATCGTATCGGGACAAGGAGAATTCCACCTGCGTACCCTCAAATGGCGCATCGAAAACAATGAAAAGCTGATGGTCGAGTTCCAAGAACCGCGCATTCCCTACCGGGAAACCATCACCAAAGCTGCCCGAGCCGATTATCGACACAAAAAGCAATCGGGTGGCGCCGGCCAATTCGGAGAAGTACATCTCATCATCGAGCCTTATTATGAAGGTATGCCGGCTCCCGAAAGCTATAAATTCGGCAATCAGGAATTCAAAATGAATGTCCGCGACACACAAACAATCGATCTCGACTGGGGTGGGAAACTGGTATTTGTGAACTGTATTGTAGGCGGTGCCATCGACGCCCGTTTCCTCCCGGCCATTCTTAAAGGATTGATGGACCGCATGGAACAAGGACCTCTCACAGGCTCATACGCCCGCGATGTGCGCGTATGTGTCTACGACGGGAAAATGCACCCCGTAGACTCAAATGAAATTTCATTCCGTCTCGCCGGACGCAACGCTTTCAGTGAAGCTTTCAAAAATGCAGGTCCCAAAATTCTCGAACCGGTATATGACGTTGAAGTACTCGTCCCATCGGACAAAATGGGCGATGTCATGAGCGACCTGCAAGGCCGCCGCGCCATCATCATGGGCATGGAAAGCGTCAAAGGCTTTGAAAAAATCATCGCCAAAGTTCCATTGAAAGAGATGGCAACCTACTCGACCGCCCTCAGTTCCATCACGGGAGGACGCTCGTCGTTCAACATGAAATTCTCGTCATATGAACTGGTTCCCGGCGATATACAAGAAAAACTGCTAAAAGAATACGAAGCTACTCAAACGGAAGAATAACTTATACCGACGGTGTTATAACGCACCGAAAATCCGCATTAGTTAAATTAATAAAAAAAGCCACCTTTTTTACGGGTGGCTTTTTGCAATTAAACAGTTATTTGTTAATTTAGCACCGAATTGTTAAACAGGAGCGATTCTAAAAAAGTTATTTGTTTTGTTAAACAAAAAGAGGTTTCGGATTGTTTATCGAAAAAAATACTGAAAAAGCGGACGTTTTTCTAAAATTATCCCGACGGATATTTCAAAAGAACGTACCATCGAGACCCCGAAAGGCAAGTATAATCGTATGAAAAAATCCACGATCTGGCTATTAGCAATCATTATGGCACTCACATTCACCAGCCTTCTCTTTATGCAGATCACGTATATCGAGAACATGGTAAGAATGCGCAACGAGCAATTTTCCGAGGCCGTAAAACGCAGCCTCTACGCCGTATCGTCCCAGCTCGAACAAGATGAGACCAAACGTTACCTTGCCGAAGACATCGAAGAAAATCAAAAACGTTTGCTCTCGATAGAAAGAGGCGGAACGTCGGTTACGCAACAGTGGTCGATCGTCTCGGCCGACGGGTCGATAAGTACCCTCAATGTACAGGAATTCACCTTTTCCCTCCCCGAGAAAGTTACCGTACCCAAAACCAACAGCGGAAGTTCCATCACCAACACATATAAAAATATGCAAGAGGTATTGAAAAACCAGTACCTCTACCAGAAAGGTCTGCTCGAAAACGTTATTCTCAACATACTCTCCACAGCAAGCAACCGCCCCATACTGGAACGTGTCGATACCGAAATGCTGTCGAATTACCTGAAAGCCGAACTAAGGAACAATGGTCTGAACATACCGTTCCAATACGCCATATATGATCCGAAAAGCAAACTCGTATACAAAACATCGGAATACAATCCCGAAGAAAAAATCACCAAATACTCGATAACGCTTTTTCCCAATGATCCGTCGAAAAGACAAAATCAATTACGCGTCTATTTCCCGACAAAACAGGATTATATTTTTTCATCGGTACGATTCAGCATACCCTCGTTTACTTTCACCCTCGTATTGCTGATCACTTTTATCTTCACGATAGTCAAACTTTTCCGGCAGAAAAAATTAACGGAAATGAAGAACGATTTCATCAACAACATGACACACGAATTCAAAACGCCCATTTCCACCATATCTCTGGCAGCCCAAATGCTGAAAGACCCATCTGTCGCAAAAAGTCCGGAAATGTTCCAGCACATATCGACGGTCATCAACGACGAAACCAAACGGTTGCGTTTCCAAGTGGAAAAGGTACTGCAAATGTCGATGTTCGAACGTCAGAAAACGATGATGAAACTTACCATACTCGACGTAAACGACTTGATTACCGGCGTATTGAGTACATTCAAATTGAAAGTCGAGCAATTCGGCGGTACCATTGATGCTGAATTGGAAGCCGAAGACGCTCTGGTAGAAGTCGACGAAATGCACTTTACCAACGTAATCTTCAACCTGCTCGACAATGCCGTGAAATACGCCCGTGAAGATGTTCCCCTACATCTGTTTGTAAAGACCCGCATAGAGGGAAATAAAGTCATCATTTCGATACAAGACAACGGCATCGGCATCAAAAAAGAAGACTTGAAAAAGATTTTTGAAAAATTCTACCGTGTATCAACGGGCAATGTACATAATGTCAAGGGATTTGGTCTCGGTCTTGCCTATGTACATAAAATCGTTACTGACCTAAAAGGTTCTATACGGGCCGAAAGCGAATTGAATTCAGGAACAACATTTATAATAACATTACCCTTAAAAAACAAATGATTATGGAAGAAAAGTTGCGTATCTTACTTTGCGAAGATGATGAAAATCTCGGTATGCTGCTGAGAGAGTTTTTGCAAGCAAAAGGCTATGCCGCCGACCTTTTCTCCGACGGAGAAAGCGGTTACAAGGCATTCTTGAAAGGGAAATACGACTTATGTGTACTCGATGTGATGATGCCCAAGAAAGACGGATTCACTCTGGCACAAGAAATACGTACCGTAAACAGTGAAGTACCCGTTATCTTCTTGACCGCAAAATCGCTGAAAGAAGACATTCTCGAAGGTTTCAAAATCGGAGCCGACGACTACATCACTAAACCGTTCAGCATGGAAGAGCTGGTATTCCGTATCGAAGCCATTCTGCGTCGAGTAAAAGGGAAACGGGGAAAAGAAGTTACAATGTACAAAATAGGACAATTTACTTTCGACACCCAGAAACAGGTTCTCTCTATCGGCGACAAAAACACCAAACTTACCACAAAAGAATCGGAATTGCTGAGCCTGCTTTGCGCTCATGTAAACGAAATCTTGGAAAGAAATTTCGCGCTGAAAACCATTTGGATCGATGACAATTATTTCAACGCCCGCAGTATGGACGTATATATCACCAAACTGCGTAAACATCTCAAAGACGATCCCTCTATCGAAATCATCAACATTCACGGTAAAGGGTACAAACTCATCGCTCCCGAGATAGAAATGAAGACGAAGTAATCGTTATGCTCCAACATCAAAGATAAAACGGCGGTTGCACTTTTGCAACCGCCGTTTTATCTTCACTTACCTTTTCATAAGAGCGCTCTATGTTCCTTATAAAGCTCCCGTACGATACCGTCGACAAGACCCAACTTCGGGACAACCACCGTATCGGTTCCCGTAGCACACAAAACCGTCGTAAAAATAAAAAGAGCCGGCACGATGACATCGGCACGGTTGGCATTCAATTCCATCTGCTCCATACGTTGCTCCACCGACATTTTCCTTAACCGCTCATAAAGGGCAGACAACTCTTTGGCTTTTATCGCATCTTTCGGCTTCTTGTCGAGCAGGCGATGCGCCTTATTGATATTGCCGCCCGAACCGATAATACCCGACGGCTTGTACTGACTGGACTTTTCCTTCAACCACTCGGAAAACAATTTTTCTTCACCAGCCGAGACAGCCCCACTTATATACCGAACCGTTCCCAAACGGAAAGAACGAGCCTCGACTTCGCGATTATCGGCATAAACGACAACCTCGGTCGATCCTCCTCCCACATCGATATAAAAATAAGATTTCGTCTTGTCGAGAACTTTTTCAAGGCCGCCGGCCCCGTAAATGGTTCTCGCCTCGGTATTTCCATCGACAATCTTTATGTCGATTCCGCATTCACGGGCTATTGCTTCGGTAACTTCTGTACCATTGGAGGCTTCACGCATGGCACTGGTCGCATAGGCCTTGTAAGCATCGATAGCGAATGTGCGAAACAGTGCGGCAAACGCCGACATAGCCTGCATCAAATCCGCCTCCTTTTCTTGGGTAATATATCCTTTGGAAAAGACATCTTCTCCCAACCGGATAGGAACCCGTACAAAAGCGGCTTTTTTGAACTCGGGCTTCTTATATTCCTCTACATAGTCGATCAGTAACCGTATGGCATTAGAGCCTATGTCTATGGCTCCGAATGTATATCTGCTCATTCTTTAATAATCGTTTCGTTATAGTGTATCAACAATCCCGAGAAACCCGAGAAAATGACTACTTTTTATAATTGGAAAGGCGTCCGTAATAATCATACAGAGCCGTCTGACTGCGTAAGGGAGCAGCCCCGGGAGCGGGTTTCACATAGGTATTCTGCCGATCCTCATCGAGCAAACGAGCCTTAACGGTATCGTGCCATTGTATCTCGAAAACATCTCTCGCCTTTTTACGGATTCCCTCATCGTACAACGGCACACACACTTCGACCCGACGATCGAGATTACGTGCCATCCAGTCGGCGCTTCCCGTGTAAATGCGTTCGTCTCCCCCGTTACAGAATATATAAAGACGTGCATGTTCGAGGTATTTATCGACAATGCTTATCGCCCGAATATTCTCACTCATTGCCTCGACTTGTGGCAGCAAGCAGCAAGCTCCTCTCACGATAAGCCTCACCTCGACCCCGGCACGGCCGGCCTCGTACAGTTTTTCGATGATTCCCACATCGGTAAGCGAATTGCATTTGGCGTATATATAAGCTTTTTTCCCTTTTTTAGCATGACTTATCTCCCGATCGATCATATCAACAAACTGCATGCGCATATAGTAGGGCGACACCATCAGATGCTTGAATGTAAATTGTTTATGATTATTCGAGAGAAAAAGGAATACATTGAGGACATCTTCGGTAATTTCGTCATGTGAAGTAAACAGTCCGAAATCGGAATAAATCAACGCCGTATTTTCATTGAAATTTCCGGTTCCGATATAGGCATACCGTTTCATCCCCCGACGTTCACGCCGCTCAACGAGAACAACTTTGCTATGTACTTTCAAATCCTCCATCGTATGGAGGATTTTCACGCCTTCCCGTTGAAGCAAGTCGGTATTTTCCATATTCTGTTCCTCGTCAAAACGAGCTTTCAGTTCGAGCATCGCATAGACTTTCTTTCCGTTCTTCACGGCATTGACCAAAGCATTTATCACCTTAGAGTGTTCGGCCGTACGGTAAAGAGTTATGTAAATGCTCTCCACGCGCGGATCGATGGCTGCTTCCCGCAGGAAATCGATAAAATGCTGGAATGTATGATAGGGATAATTCAAGAAAATATCCCGTCGGGCTATGACTTCGAGAATACTCGAAAAGAGCGATATCGACGGGTGCTGTATAGGCCTCTGCGGAGCATACAGGAGGTCGGGACGCACTTTGGGAAACTTCATCAGGTCTTTCATCATGTGGTAACGTTCGCCGGGCGCCAGCATTTCGGAATTATCGAGCCCCAATTTTCCCGCCAGAATCTCGACCATGTCAGCCGGCATATCACGATCGTAAATCATGCGTATAGGCAATCCGTAGCGACGATTGGAGACACCCTCGGAGATACGTTCGAAAAGACTTTTCGAGACATCTTCGTCGTAAGTCAGCTCGGCATCTCGCATGATTTTAAATGTATAAACTCCTATCTCATCGTAAGAGAACATGAAAAATATATGGTCGATCATCAACCGTATAATGTCGTCGATAAAAATAATATCGTGCCGGCCGGCAGCCGAAGGCAAAACGACAAAGCGGGGACACGCCGAACTGGTGGGTATCCGCACGACGGCATAACGAACCGAGCGGCGGTTTTTGTGCGACATTTTCACACCCAAATAGCTGTTCCCGTCGGGAAGAAAAGGCAATCTCACCGATTTGCGGATAATAAGGGGTACCAAACGAGGAGAAAGAATCTGCGCAAAATAACTCCGGCAAAACTCTTTCTGCTCTTCACTCAGATTTTTTTCATTGACGACAAAGATACTCTCCCGCTCCATTTCGGCCAGCACAGTCCGATAGGTAGCAGAAAAATGCTCCTGCAACAAAGCGATTTTATCATTGAGCTCTTCGAGCAGCGACTCGGGTGTATAATCTCCCGTAAGCATCTTTTTTGCATTCTTACGGGAGCGACACAAACGCATGATATTGGCGACACGTACCTTGAAAAACTCATCTTGATTGTTGGAAAATATCCCTAAAAACTGCAACCGTTGCAACAACGGGACATTCGGGTCGCAGGCTTCCTGCAAGACCCGTTCATTGAATTGTAACCAACTGATCTCCCGATTTATGAATTTATACTCCATGATGTTCACGTATTAGCTGGTCGACAAATGCGGTTTCACTCATACCCAACCATTTACGATAAAGAAACGACTCGCCGCCGGAGCGACCGAGATGTTCGACAAAACGGTTCAGGTCAAACTTGTCGGAAACAATGGCTATATCGGACGAGGCGGCATCAGCGGCATTGATTTCCTGCTCGATATGAGCCGGAATAAGCATCATAGGCTTGTTATAAAACAAGGCCTCGCACACCGACTCAAAACCGGCCGTAGTTACATATCCTTTGCATCGACGCATTAAAGATAAGAAAAGTTTGTCATTCACACGATGGAAAGTAAGATTTCTTTCGGCTTTCCACATCTCGGGATAATCCCGATTGTCCCAAAAGACATGCAGTTCGCAATCGGGGTGTTCCTTGCTCCACGCCTTGATTTGATCGGCAAATGCATTGTTGACGATATATCCGAGAATGAAATTTTCCTGCGAACACTCCTTGTTATGAAGTACCTCCTTACGCAAAAGCGGAGGAACAATCGTTATGCGACGGGCAGCGTCTCCCGCCATCGGATAAAACGACAACGCCAACAAGCGGTTACACCCCAAAGCACTCATACGCACATGCTGCCTCAACAACCAACCGTTCAGCCCCCTTCGGGAACCTTGCCTGTACCCCCGATGCAACATCAGGTATTGGTGTCCTACGCCGACCATATCGACCGACAAGCGGAAACACTTCACGGCCAATCCCGATAACATCTCATAAAAATTGACGACCTCATCGGGACGATACTTCAATATCTGAGAGCGAATAAAACAGATGCTGCGCACATACGCCTCTACCCTACGGGGCGCCATATTGGCAACGACAGTCTGTACGAGATTCACATGTGTATCACCGGCCTTGAAACTGAATTGTGGCGCCTCGAACGTATCGACAGGCGCATCTATCTCCCGCAGGAAAAATTCTGGTATCTGACGATGACGGGTATGTCCCACCAAAACTTTTACGACCTCATGTCCCTGACGACGCAATATCGAGGCCAGCGAAAGGGCTTGGGTCAAATGTCCCCTTCCCTCTCCTTGTACAACAAACAAATAACGCATCAGTTTTCTTCTTTATGATATGACAATATCGACCAGTTTCCATTGAAATCCTCGGCCAGTGCGGTCATAGACTCCACCCAATCGCCAGAATTGAGGTAATGTATATCTCCTATCATGCGGTTGTCGGCCTGATGGATATGTCCGCAAATCACACCCGAACAGTTTTTCTTTCGGGCGATGTTGCACAACGAATCCTCGAAATCGCTGATATAGGAAACCGAGGCTTTGACCGATTGTTTCACCTGTTGCGAAATCGACTTGTAGGGCAACCCTTTTTTACGACGGCGACGGTTATAGATACGATTTATTCCCATCAGCAGGCTGTACCCTACGTCGCCGATCTTGGCCAACCAACTGAAACGGGTCGTAATCGTGTCGAATATATCGCCATGCAGGACATAATAATTGCTCTCTCCGCTTCGGTAAACGTAATCGCGGCAAATAGTCAGGTTGGGTATTTCGAGCGGAAGGATACGATCGAGAAAATCGTCGTGATTCCCCCGCAAATAGATAATGCGGGTATGCGGCAATATCGAAAGCAGACGCTTGATAAAATAGGTATGACGCTTTTTCCACTTCGGCTTTTTCCCCCTGACGATTTCCCAACCGTCGATGATGTCGCCGCACAATATCAGCGTTTCGCACGTATGCTGTTTCAGAAAAAGATTAGCTTCTTTGGCTTTCGACCACTTCGAACCGAGATGTATGTCCGACATAACGATGGTCTTGTACTCCTTATTTTTCATTCTCTCTGTTTTGCTCTACAAAAGAACGACATGTATATTTCTAAGGAAATACAATCGTATGACAATTTTATAACAACTTTTGTCCTCTACCGGTTTCCTTTTCTGCTCTCCGGCAAGAGATGCCCAAGCCAAGCGGGTGAGTATTTTGTATGAGATCTCTCACATAGGTTTGAGATGACATTACTGTCATTCTGAACGAAACGTAGTGAAGTGAAGAATCCCAATCCAAAGTGGTAGTAACATGAGATTCATCGCATACGCTCGGAATGACATAGGGTAGTCGCCCTCAAAAACGATGTCATTCTGACGACCGCATGGAGGAAGAATCTCAAATAAAATACGAGATTCCTCACACTCAACCATAGGTCTCGATTCGGAATGACAAAGGGATACCACCCTCACCCTTGATAGCCGGTAATGTCGGAGAGGAAAAATGCCCGCCTTTATCGGGCTGCCGGGAGCGAGGGAGAAGACGGAAATAGGGCGAGGACTGTTTGAGCGGAGCGAGTTCCGCAGCCCCCGTCGGCGAGCGAAGCGGGAGGCAGGAATATCCGATAACCAGCGGGCGACCTTTCTTGGTTACTTCTTTGCGGCAGGAAAGAAGTTACAACACACTGTCATTCTGAACGTAGCGTAAGCGTAGTGAAGAATCTCCGCCTAAATGCTCAAAAGCATGAGATCTCTCACATGCGTTCGAGATGACATAGAGATTCCTTGTCGGGCTATCGCCCTCGGAAACGATGTCATTCTGACGACCGCAAGGAGGAAGAATCTCTTCTGATAAAGGGTAGGAGATTCCTCACACCGCCTGTGCGGGTTCGGGATAACAGAGAGAGATTCCTCGCATACACTCGGAATGACAAAAGGGTTGTCTTGCTGAAAGATTTTTACCTTAAAAAACCGGGCGAGCAAAATTGCTCACCCGGGAAATAACCAAATAACAGCCACATCAAACAACGTCCGATACAGCCCAATGCCGGAAAGTTTAATACACAGCCACTTTATAGGACTTACGCACTCCGGACGAAACAATATCGACGATATACACACCCTCTTTATCGACAAGAGCCGTATATTGTTCTCCCTCACCCACAGCATCGAGACGGCAAGTACCCGAGATATCGAACATGCGTATGCGTTCGCCACCTTCAAGCCCCTTGACATAAAGCGTACGTTCATAAACATAGACCTGCACCGTACTTTCCAGCACCTCATTGTGGCGGAAAGCCAGCGAGAATCGGCCGAACTCATCGCCCGCTCCGTCGGAAGCAAACGTATAGGCCGACTCCTTCAAATCGGTAATCTGCCCTGTCGCATTATCGGTAAGGAGTATGACATCGTAATCTTCGGCAATCGTCCCGTCGGGCAAATCGATTGTATACATACCGCTGTCGGCCACATACACACCTATCGGAGTAAGGGCTGTTTCATCGACCGCAGCAGCCAGCGAAAAACGAGTTCCCGTCGACGGGTTGGCAATATATATCTGCGGCACATCGCTGTTCATACTCATAAACTTGATACCGTCGCGTCCTATCTCATAGGCCAACGCCCCCGCCGATGACTCCTGTGTTCTCAAAGCAACTTCGTCGCTCCCCGTCTCTCCCGAAATACGCAACGCCAAATTCTGTCGGGAAGAGGCATAGGCATTAACTTCCGGTACTCTCGGTTGCGGGAAAATCAATTCCTCTACCGACCCGTTGCCGATAACAGCCGTTTGGGTAAAGAAGCCGTCGCCCATGCTACCGGTTCCGCCCACCCATGACTCGACCGTGTTATAGGTCTGCCCGTCATACGAGTAAAGGAGATGCGGCAGATCTATACCGTTCAAATCATAAGAAGCGACCAGATAAGGAATTCCGAAGAGATTCCAGCCCATGTTTTCCTTATGGGTGAAACGGGGCGACCCGTCTTCCTCGACCTCGGTAAGATTGTACTGGGTAAGCGATACGGCCTTATCGGTGTTGTTCTCGGTATAGACGGCCGTTCCGCGCCCCGTAAACCGGTAGGTTCCCGCCTCGGACAGACGAAGCCCGAAACCTTCTCCGGCAGCAAAAGAGTCCTTTACTTTCCAGAAAAGAGAATTAGACTCGGCATATCTCGTCAATGACGCGGCCCTACCCCGACCGTCGTAATAAGCGGTCGTATCGTCCTCGGCTAAAGATCGGGGAGCATAGGTCGTTCCCTCATACGCCACCCGTTCGATGCCGGCACGTTGCAGGGCATACGGTACGGCGGCCAGTTGCCACCCGGCGTTATCGTATTTCCGCTCTACGGCTACATAGTCGAGGCTTACGGCATTGCCATTGGCATAGAGCGAAGCACCCTCTTTGAGCAAGAGGTATCCGGGAGCGAAGGTCGATGACAGACCGGCCAATTCGAGATTTCCACTATGTACATACACGACCGATCCTCCTGCCGGGGCTTGCGTAGCCTTATACCCGTCCTCGATATTCCACGTCTCGAAGCAACCGTAATCGACCTGATCTGCAAACAAGCGGGCGTTGCCCATGACATCGCGGTCGGTATCGTAGTCGATATATCGCGCGAAAGTATTAGGGACAAACGAGTTGGCCTCCCCTTTATCGATAGCCGCACTCATCTCTTTGAGTTGATACGAGAGTGGGCCTTCGAGATAAGGATTATAGGGATCGTCGTCGTTTTTCAGAGCCTCATCTTCATAAAGCGTATCATCGAGCATACGGTTTTTCGTGGCAATGGTATTGAACATCTTTCCTTCGTTTATAGAGACAACTGGCGTCGTTCCTTCGGGGGCATCGACGGTAAGATTCACCAGCGTACCACCGTCGTTCTTCACGACGGCAGCACCCTCCCCGGGCGTATTGCCCTCGATAAGCATGTTGTAGAGCAATCCGCCCGTGTTCTCAACCACCGGAACATTCCCGCCGGTAACCGTCATGCCGTGAACATAGTTGTTGCGCAACGCCATTTTGTCGGAGACACGCACGGCAGCCGTCGTTTTCTCCGTAGCCGAAACGATTTCAAAACCATCGAGCAATACGACGTTCCCGAAAGTCTCCTCGCCGTTATAAGACACTCCTTCTATCTCCGTGGAGATCGTCGTCGACGCCAATAGTCCGGGACGATCGGCAGCAATCTTATCGACCGTAACAACCGGCTCCACTCCCGAAGCGGTAACCGTATCGGTATAGCTCGACTGCACGCTACCATACAGCGACACACCGTTGCGCATCGTAACCGACTCGCCCGTGCGACCGCCCTTGACAAATACGGTCGCATCGCCGCCATCTTTACGGGTGGCGACATACACGGCGCACAAATCGACCGCTTCCTGCAAACGTCCCTGACCGAAAGCCTTTTCCCATGTCGTACCGTCGCCGTCGAGGGTCTTGCCCGGCTGCACATAGAGTACCGGGTAGAGCCGCTGATTATTTTCATACGCGCCCCGGTCGATGTTCTCGTCATAGACACGGAGGTCGCTCAACGTTATATCGTAGCCCGACGATTGCCCGTCGGCAATTCCCAGAGCTGCCCGATAGCTTGCCGAGTCGCCCTTGTTGAGGAGAACGGCCGAAGCCCCGATGTCGAAACTCCGCACGGCTAAATCGTCGGCGTAGGGATTCTCGAAGTTCGGTCCCCTGATGACATCGTCGTTCTGCGGCACGAGGTCGTCGTTGTTGTATTCGGGCAAGGCAAGAGTCGTTGCAGCCAGATTCTGCACGGCATTGTACCGGATATTTTCGGAATTGATAATATCACAACCCGTAGCCGGAGTTCCGCCCAACTGGGAACCGCTGATATTTTCAGAACCGTTCTTGTCGATTCCCGTACCGCCGTTGCGCCAGAGTACCGAGTTATATAGTTTCGACGAATAAGCACTCTCTCCATATATGCTGTCCGAAAGCACGGGCACACCCGTATTCATCGCAAAGGTCGCATTGAATACTTCGGTATCGACGGCATCGAGCGGAACGCCCTTGTTGGAATGGAAGAGCGTATTGTATATGAGCGACCGGCCGCCGCGACCGGCGATTTTCACCACCGGCAAAGATACGGCCGTACCGTCGTTTCCTCTGAATTCGCAACCGCTCAACGTCAGCTTGGTTTTGTTTTTATCGTCGGTTCCGGCTTTGGTCTCATAGCGGAAAGCTGTTCCGTAGGGATTTTCAAAAGTGATATTCTCTATCGTAACCGGTATAACCGGCTTGGCCGACTCTTCGCCCGTATCGTCATTTTCCCGGTTGGCCGCATCTTCTATATTGAAAAGGGTCTTGACACCCGAATTTATGGTCGTAACGATGGTCTTATAGGCTTCGCCCCGGTAGATAGAACTCTCGACGGGAATAGGCTGCCGCTGGTTATCGTCGTTATAACCGCCGGCGATGCGTATCGATCTGATATTTTTTGTACCGGTAGATTTATCATCTCCCGAACCGTACCGCGTATCGATGACGAAACCGCCGTTCTTATTGACGGTATAAATCGGCGCGTATTCGCCCTCGGTCATGAAAATAACCTTGTCTTTCCCGTTACGGTTGAGAGTGAGCCGTTCGATGGCCCGTTGCAGGTTGCTGGTGGCGGTAGCCCATGACGAGCCGTCATTGGTACTGCCGGGCATCTCCTCGGCGCAAACATATAGTGTATCGGCATCGGTATTGAGCAAGGTATGTTCATACTCGTAGACACCTATGTCGATGTAAGTATTCTGTCCCGATTCACCTTTCGACTTGTTGAGGTCGAGGCTCACGCGATGCAGTTCCCGCCCCGCAGCCGTCTTCATGTAGGTATCGCCCACTCCCGGCAGCAACTTTCCGTACACGGTAATATTTCCCAACGCGATGTAATGCGACAAAGCGAAATAGAGGCCGCCTCTTTTTTTGTCTTCGTCCGAAGGCGATGCCCACAACCAAGAATCGGAAGTTTCATCATACGTCTGCACAGCCCAACCCCAACCGGCATCGACCATCGGATTGATACGGCTCAGCGACCAGTCGGCCGATTGCTGGTAACCCGCAACGCCCGCCCGGATCGAAGGATTAGAGAAGTTTGGCCCGTAAAGCGACCTATTTTCGGAAGTCAGGTTTACATTATTGTTTTTGAAGTTTGGAATAATGCCTACTGCCGATGTGTCTTTGTTTCCCTCGCCCATCACGGCGATTTTGTCCCACCCCTCTTCATAAGCACAGAAGTACAGTATGTCCGGAGCATCGGCAGTAGACGGGTCGCCGCAAGGCGATCCGTCGGTATTCCATTTATTGATGGTATAACAACCAGAGGCCGATTCATTACCCCAAAAAGCGGTATTGAAGACAAGATTAGAAGAAAGGTTGATGGCCTCCATTCCGATTGCGGACTTATTCAAAGAGTAGATACACGGATACTCGGCAGCCTTGTTACGCACCAGATTGCAGTTCACCACCCAGATACGGGAATTGCTCTCGTTGAAAATCGCACCGCCCTTGCCGGCTGCTTCGTTATTGGCATAGAGCGAGTTGACCGAATAGACGGCCCCATCAACATAGAGCGCACCACCCGAACCGGCATACTCCCCTCCCTCGTCCGAGGCAGAGGAAGCAACCGCCTCATTGGCCGATATCTGCGAACTGAATATCGAACAGATACCCGTATTGTAGATAGCACCGCCCTGCACGCCGCTGTTGCCATAGATGAGACTGCGACGTATCGTGAGCGGGATATAACGTTTCGTACCGCCGGCACCGCCGTTATCGGTTCCGTCCACACACACAGCACCTCCCTTGTAGTAGTTGTCACGATATGCATCATCGCCGGGCACCAAGTCGGCGGCATACCCGCCCGTAACGGTAATTCCGTCGAGAATGATGGGTTGCCCCGATTTCGTTCCCGAATTCCCGACAGAAACAAGCTCGGGCAACGTACCGACTTTATTCTCATCGGCACAAGCATAAATGACGTGGTACACACCGTGGGCATTGATTTCGCTATTCGATTTACCCGAAAAAACGGTCTGGTTGGAAAATTCCCACGGCTCGACGACAGAGTTTCCGTTCAAGTCCATACGTTCGCGTCTCGACAGACAAGTATCGCTCAACGCAGGAACGAACCCGATACCGGCTATTTCATGCGTACCTCCATCGGTATCCTGACAATAAAGTTCCTTCCCCGAGAACCCGCCGTATATCGACACGCCTTCGGGTATGGTGAAAGCCGATGTGCGGGCATTCTCCACGGTCGTTCCGTCGCTCGCTTCCCGTGGAGTATATGTACCGCCGGCCATGAATATTTCGAAAAGCAGGTCTTTGTTATCCACACCATCGACCAGTGGCTCTTTTTTATTGCGTATATGCTTGATGTAACGCAGGGCATCATGCAGCTCGTACATGGGATAGACAAACGACGCACCTCGAACCTGATAAATCGTATCGTTGCCCGTTAGCGGGGTGTCGAGCAACTTATCGAGATCGCTATGTACGCGTGTACCGTCGGTAACGAATATACGCCGTATCAGAAGATCTTCGGGAGGTGCTATCGAAACGCCCAACGAACGGGCTCCCACATCGATATTGTCGCCCATATTGCGCACCCGACCGGCAAAATCATGAGTGGCGAGTTGCACTGCCGAGAGCCACCGGTCGTACTCTCTCTGAGGCATGCCGGCTGCAACCAATACCGATGTCTCCTGTATCATATAATACCCGTACCCCCCATTACCGTCGTCCACAAAACGCACGCCGCTTTCATTATCGGCCGATACCGAACGGTTGTTCAATCCCGGTACTTGCAGGTTCTCTACCGCCACATAAGAGAACAGGTAGTCATTCTCGTTGCCGCCGTTATAGTTGCCATACACATCTTTGGCATAGTTGGCCGTATTTCCCCAAACGACCGACGAATTGACATTCAGCCGGCGACCGGTAAAATAGATACCGCCCCCCTCGCCCGCAGCAGCGTTCCGCACGATAGTCGAAGCAATAACATAGGAATCTTCATCGCCCGTATCGCCCTCGGCATAGATACCGGCCCCCATATCGGCGCTGTTGCCGGTTACCAACGTACCCGATACAATGGCTCCGGCTTTCAGGTAGACACCGCCACCCTCGCCCGAGGCCGCATTGTCCTGCACGATACAGTTGCGTATGTGCGAGTAAGGCTCGGCTATGACACCGCCGCCCCGGCTGTCGTCTTCGTGCAACGAACCGTCGGCATTACCGCCGGTAATGAAAAGGCCGTCGAGTACCGCATAACCTGCCTCGGCGGGTATAGTTTTATAGGTCATATCGTCATCTTCACGCATGAGGTCTCCGTTCTCGTCATAAAGGTACTCGGTGAAGACCACCGCATGATAGGTGTTGATAAGCGACATATCGGCGGCCGATACATACTGGGCCTTGAATGTCGTTTTGTGCGTGCGTATGTCCCTCTCGACAAACGTCTCGTCATAACCGCCCCATACCTCTACGCCTCTCGGCACGATAAGGGCATAACTGCGCACATCGATTTCATCGTCGAGCATTTGGTCTTCGCCCGGTACGACAGCCGTGCGCCGCGGTGCATAGGCAGTCGTGCTGCCTGCTACCTTCACGATATAATGGAGATGAGGATTGGCCGCTTTCGCCCGGCCAGCGGCATCGAGCACTTTCTGCAACTTCATCCAGCAGGCGGCGTTCTCGGGACTGTCGGCCGAGGCATTACCCTCGCCGCCGGCATACGTTACATAATAGATATAGGCATCTACATCCTGACCTCCGATATTTACTTCTTCGAGATGCGGCTTGATGTCGTATGCGCCGTTGTGCTCGTAAGCGCCTATATCAATGGTACAGTCTTGTATACGGTCGGCAAAATCGACGTCGGTCGACGGCAACGATACACCCGCCGGCTCATTAAGGCCGGCATTGATGCACGGAGATGAAGCGGCAAGACGGTAGTTGTTCTCGTCTTTCGACTTGTCTCCGAGTTCGAACGGATTGGCTAAATCCGTTCCCTGCTTATTCCCGTCTCCTTCGGTTATTTTAGAAGTAATGTTGTAGGGCAACAAATTCGCCGTCTGCACATAACAGTTTCTAAAAGGATTGAGTTTGCTGGCGTCTTGCGCGCCTACGGCTGCCCCCGAATTACCGTAAATCAGGGTATTGAATACATTCAATGCCACATCGGGATTGTAACCTCCCGTATATTGGTGCATACCGCCCGTACCCCCAGAACCGTTATAAGCCACCGTATTGTTGTAGAACGTGGCATCTTCGATAAAGATACCTCCACCGTGGGTTTGTGCGTAATTACTGCTCACGAGCAAGTTATATCCTGTTCCCAGAATCATATACATACCGCCGCCATAAGCCTCGTTACTACGTGTTACATTATTATATACAAAACAGTTCTCGACCGTTCCGTCGGGAGAGTCGCAATAGATGCCGCCGCCCCGGTTACGATCTCCGGTATTGTTGTAATTATTCCGTACAACACAGTTTTTCAACGAAGCCCCTTGAAAAAGACGCACGCCGGCTCCGCCGTCGCGATTGGCCGACAAGCCGTTGATAAAACCGTGCCGTATGGTAAAACCGTCCCACAAGGCGCCGTTATATTTTACGTAGTCCTCACGGCGCTTGTCCGACGCACCGGAAGATGTACCCGTACTTCCATGTGAATACGTTCCGTCCAACGGGGCCAGGGTAGGCAGGCACACGTCGGGCTGGGACAGCACGTATTTACGAATATTCGGGGGTAAATTGCCCGATGCCGTATAACCGCCGTTAACCGCATCGGTTACAGTTACGGGAGAGTCGATCTGTATCTGCAAAATCGTCTCATAATCGGCGATACGGTCGGCATACCCGCTATTCTCGTCGTTCAGAGGAATCCCTTTGGCCAAGAGCGGACGGCGTTCGCTCTCTCCGGGACAGCCGGTATCGACATCGGGAAATCCTCCTTTCACGGTTACCGAATCGCGTATCACGAAACCTTTGTAGTCGGTATAGATGCCGCCGGACACCCATACTTCAAGGCGTCTCATCGAGTCGCGTGCGGCTCTCGATGCCATCTCCACCGCATATTGCAATCCGCCCACATACTGCTCCTCACGCGTGTTGGTGATACGGTAAGGCTGAGAAATATTATTCCTCACCGCCCTTTCTATTTCTCTATTATTGGGTTCTCCCCCCAACCAAGTCTTATATATTCGAACAGACCCTGTTGCTTGATAAGAATTATCTTTGGTATTTTCATAACCGTTTGCGCCATTACTCCACGTACACGTGCAAGTATAGGTATAGGTATAATAACGACCTTCAAATTGCTCGTCAACACTCTCTAAAACAGTATTAATGTTACTTTCTTCAATAGTCCCCCAGAACTGCTTGCTGGCATTGGAGGTTTCGCCGTAGGGGCAGGCGTCGGCATCGTAGTAACCGGTATACCGGCTATCTGTTGTAGAGATTTTCCGATTATTCTCAATAACAGCCCCTCCCGTCTCCATGTCGTAAATGGCATTTCCGTTGATAGCTTCGGCCCACGACGAGCCGTCGCCGCCTCGGGAGAGGTCGACCTTTCCTTCTGCATCGCGGTAGTCGCGCACATAGAAGACCCGGCCTTTGAGGGGCAGTTTTGAGTTCTGGTAAGCGCCGATGTCGGGGCCACCGCCCGTCGTGCGGAGGGTAACGGTGGTAATATCGGTAAGCGTATGGTCGGTATCTGGACACGCCCGATTGATGAGAGGACTCATATTGGAGGGCATATAGCTGGTAAGCCCGCCGTTATAGGTATTGAATACGTCGAGGCTACGCCCTATGTTGCGGGTAGGATTCTCGCACACGGGATAGTTCGCTTCGTTCTTGTTATAGGTAAGGGTCGAGAAATTGCCGTCGGCATCGAAACCCGCCCCGGTATCGAACGCGCAATAGGTTGCCGATACATTCTCGATGGTAAGGGCATCTTCGGCTTTGAGTTGCGTGCAATCGGAGAGGTCGAAACGGGCGTTGCTCCACACCCACGAATCGATGAGCGACACCTTGCCGGGAAGGGTGGCGTAAACACCGTAGCCGACATTTTTTACGATAGTCTGGTGATCCATATTCACGGAAACATTTCCTGCCGTACCGGGCATATCGAAATAGACGGCCGCCGAAGGGGCGGCATCACTGTGGGTCGAGGTATTGTTGTTGATAACGCAATTGCTCATCGTCAACGAGAAGTCGGCACCCTTATGAGGAGCAGCATAGAGGGCAGCCCCCTTTTCGCCGACACAGTTCTCGATGATACAGTTGCGTATGACGTTGCCCGTCATCGTACCGCCGGCGACCGCTCCCATCTGCGGATCGACCACCATGACGATACCGCCGCCGTGCTTGATAAGCGACGACTGATTGCCTGTCTGGGTGGCATCGCCGTTGATGATATGGAAGCCGTCGAGTACGGCATCGGAAACTTCCTTGAAAACGACACAATGGTAAACAAACTCCTTATCGCCCACCTTACCGTCGATGACCGAACGGTACACGACGGGATTCCGCAGGGAACGGTCGGTACCAGCAAGCGACCGGGCGTACCCGCCGTAAACCTCTACCCCCGAAACCAGTTGTATGCCGGCCGAGAGATAACGGTCGCTGAAATAAGAACAGAGCGGCGACACAGTTCCCTCTTTTACATAGATGATCCGCTTCTTGCCGTCATAGAGGTTGTTGCGAAAATGCTCCAACGCAACATTGAGATAGGCCAGCGGGGTTTCCCAACTGCCTCCCAGCCCGCCTTCGGCCATACTATTGACCTCAGGATCGACGAACAAGGCGACCGTATCGTCGCTCTCGTAAGGAGTTATTTCGGGACTACCTATGTGATAGGCACCCAAAGAGGGACATATATTATAGGAGTCGCCGCAGATGTCGGTCGTCGTGGCCGCCCGGTCGAGCGGATAGGTCGAAAGTTCTTTGAGGTCGGATATGCGCCGGCCGTACTCCCTCATAGGAGAAACGGGAGCGGGTTGCCAATCGTAGCGGGTTGCATAATCATCGTCTCCCGTATAATTGTCGGCCTCGGAAAGCACACCCGCCCTCGCCAGCCTCCCATCGGCATCGAGCGGCGGGTGGGTGAAAACAGGGTAATTGTCGGCCTCGGAAACGGAAGCGGTATTTTCTCGCTCGAGCGACAGCACCGACGACCGGTAGGTATAGGTCCACTCGGTGATGGCTTGGTCGGAAAAGGCCGAATAAAAGACCAGAGAAGTGATGGCGCTCGTCTTGTCGGCATCGGGTCGGTGGTAATACTGCACAAACCCTGTCGTACCGACGGTTCCGCCCCAAAAGACCGAATTGATGATACAGCCGTAATTTTTGACATACACGCCGGCGCTTTTGCCGTTCTGCACGTCGTTGATGGTGATTCCCGTACCGTTGCAGCGGTTGGCGACAACCGTGAGGTTATTGAGTATGCCGCCATTATGGAGATACACACCGCCGGCTTCGTTCGATGCGGTGTTGTTGGCAATGATCGTCGAGACGGCCGACATATTGAGGTAATCGGCCAGCGTTCCCGTACTGCCAGTCGGATTATAGAGAGCCAGTCCGCCGCCGTTGGCAGCAAAATTATTGACAATCATCGAGTAGCGTATATCGCCGCCGCCCGATAGCGCGGCGGCGCCGCCGTATCCCTCAGATGAGCCGGCGGCGCCGGGGGAGGTATTGCGGTGGAGATAAGACGACTCTACGAGGCCGCCGCCATCGAGGTACACGCCGCCGCCGCGTTCGGTAGCCGAGTTTTCGGTAACGATACAGTTGCGCACGACACCCCCCTCGACAAGATAGATACCGCCACCCCGGCTGTAATGCACGCCCGAGGAGGTCTCGTCGGAAGCGTAACCATGTTTTACGGTAAACCCGTCGAGCACTGCTTCATGGTCGAGCGCAACGGGTGCGCCATCACTGTTGAACCCTTTTACGGCAAACCACACGACATGGTACACATTGGAGGGAAAGGTGGTCGTATAACTCTGGTTCTCATCGCTCCACTCGAACGTGGCGGGATTGCTGCCGAGCAGGTCGCCCGACAAGATAGTCTCGTACTTGAACTGCCAGCCGTAACGGTAGCCTTCGCGCATGGGACGGTGCGCAGGATCTTCGATATACTCGCCGCCGGCTTCTTTTCCGCCGGCCGGGAAACCGCCGTAGAGGGCGATACCGGGCGACATCTTGAAGGAAGAAAAGAGCGTGCTGCCCCCCTCGGTCGACTCGGTGGGCGAATAGGTTCCCTCGGCAACGAATATTTCGCCGCCTTCGGTGATGCCGTTGGTCGCCATATACTCGGCCAGTTCGTTGATAGCGTCCTGCAAGTTATTCCGGGCCTTGTCCCAACTGCGGCCGTCATTGGCGTAAGCGCCGTTTTTCACATCGACATAGCGGCGCAACTCATAATCGACCCGTTGCTGCGCCGTAACCGCCGCCGCCAATAAGAACAGAAGCGCGACGATACTCGAAATACGTACTCTCTTTCGCATTATAATCATTCTTCTTTTCTCCTTTTTATTGTCCGATACCGTTTACGGTTACATTCAACCTGAAATAGGTGGCATACTCGGTCTCGAAATTCTCGACGACAGAGGTATTTTCGAGTTTCTGCGTCGTTTTGCCTTCGTCATCGGTGAGAACGATCTCCCATGTAAAAGAGAGCGCATTCCCACCGGTAGGTGCCGGCTGGAAAATATAGGTATCGAAACGTCCGTAAAAATTGTTTCCCTCGTTGGCCTCGAATGTATATGTCGTCGCTTCACCGTCGCCGGGCACATTCTCTGCCGGCTTGAAGTAATACCCGCCCGTCAAGAGGTTTTTCAAGGTGAAAGAGGCGACGCGCCAATTTTCATACACGCCGCCTTTCCTGAAATCGTCAGAGAGATTGTACATGACATCAAACTTGGCGGCGACGTGGTAACAGACGATCGTCGCGTTCGTATCGATCTTGTCCTTGTCGGTAAGCAACGTGCCTTTCCCGGCATACACATCGGCGATGCTTACTGTGCCGCCCCCAGATTGCCGGGCCGAGAGCATGAGATTCCCGATGTAGGCCTCATCGATGACTGCGCCGCCCTGCACGCTCTCCACCTCGGCCTGCAAGTCGGGAATGGGGTCGTGCGAAGCGATGACATAGAGCATGACCTCGTCGGTCGCGGGCATGGGCAAGATTACCGTGCGCAGATAGTTGACGACTGTCCCGGTCGCATTCTCGACGGGCGTCCATGAATCGGACGAAAGGTTACTCAATGAGAAAGCCGATACGCGACGGGACTGGGCTGACGACGGCTCGGTAGGGGTATATGCCGTGAAAAAATAGAGATAACGGGGTATCTGCTGGGAAGAGGCCGAGCCGGGATCGCCGGGGGTGCGCTGCCCGAGGTCGACATCGGCCGGGACACGTACAACGACAGCGAGGTCGCGGGAGATGTCTATCACCTCCTCTTTGCTGCAACCGGTCGGGACGAGCATCGCCACCGGAAACAGTATCGCACATATTTTTTTCAAAAGCCTTGTCATATCGTGTTGTACTTTTTATTTCTTTTTTATCGCCGTTCCTCTTCATCGCATTTCGGCTGCGGAAAAGCGTTTTGAAGATTATTCCCTGCCGAACGGAACGGTTGTCATTCGAATATGAGGAATCTCGTATTATTTGTTTGAGATTCTTCACTTCGCTTGCGCTACGTTCAGAATGACAACGTTTCCGAGGACAACTGCCCTATGTCATTCCGAACCGACGCCAAGCCGAGTGCTGTGCAGAACACGCTTGTTCGGGCACAGCCGAGGCGCGAAGGAGGAAAACAAGGTTAACCGAGACCTGTGGTCGAGCGTGAGGAATCTCCCACCCTTTATCAGAAGAGATTCTTCCTCCCTGCGGTCGTCAGAATGACAGTATTCTGTAACTTCTTTCCCGCCGCAAAGAAGTTACCAAGAAAGGTCGCCCGCTGGTTATCGGGTATTCCTGCCTCCCGCTTCGCTCGCCGACGGGGGCTGCGGAACTCGCTCCGCTCAAACAGTCCTCGCCCTATTTCCGTCTTCTCCCTCGCTCCCGGCAGCCCGATAAAGGCGGGTATTTTTCCTCTCCGACATTATCGACCATAAGGGTGAGGGCGGTAGCCATTTGTCATTCCGAACGAGGCCGGCAGGCTGACGAGGAATCCCGTACTATTTGTTTGAGATTCTTCCTCCCTACGGTCGTCAGAATGACAGCGCACGGGGAATGAGATTCTTCACTCCGCTCACGCTACGTTCAGAATGACATTGCACTGCGAGGTCGTAACACTTGGCAGGAGATTCTTCGGGGTTAACACCCCTCAGAATGACAGCACTTGGCTTGCGCTGCGTCCGGCACGACAATATACGGGGCAAAGCCCGGGAGCGACTCCCGCCCGCCGGCGAGAGGTTTCTCATATTTCTATATCATGGTCTCCGCCCGGCTTCCAATCAAGGGAAACGGTAACAGAGACTTCGGTTCCTTCATATATAATCTCTCCGTTTTCGGAGATACGGGCTTTCAAGATTTTGGGTTCACCGGCAGCAAGGGGCTCCCGGATAGAGAGCACATTACGGGTCGTTTTTCCGCCCCGGGTTACATATACGTGCATCTGCCAATACTCTTCGTCCGACGCGGCACGTTGCACCGCATCTTCTTCTCCCCGGGAAGGGAAACACACGCCATAAGAAGCTACCAGACTGTCGGTAAGCAACCGCGACGTACGCACGACGGTAGGCGTGGAAAAATCGTATGTGCTGTCGGCAAAAGAGAATCCGGCAGCGGTATTCACAATATAGGTCTCGACACTGTCGACCGCCGGTGAAAGGACGAGCGCGACAGCGCTGTTGGTCATACGCAGGGGTATGTGCATATTTTTGTCGCTCCCGTCGATACCGACATCGAGCGCACCGTGATAGATGCCGTAGGTAAACGAGTCGAGCGTATCGCCATCGACATAACGCACCGCGTAATTATCGAGGCAGTCGCAGGTCGTCGTACCGCAGGCGGGCTCGGTTACGGCATTGGCCACCGGGTGGTGGCGGTAAGTGCCTTGCGGCAGGTAGAGCGAGTAGTTCACCTCGTTGCCGCCGCCGGCCTCTACGGTCTCGTAGTGGGCGGTTGCCCGGCTCCCGCTCTCGAAGAAGGGTACTTCGAGGTGATAGATTTTTCCCGAAAATACGGGGTTCAACTTCTCGATGAGCAGACGGGACATCTCCTGCTCGGCAGCACCCGCCGAAAGGTGGGAGTTGATGATCCACTCCATCTCCAGTTCGGTCGTAAAGCGGAAGTTGAAGTCGCAATACGAACCGCAATCCGACAGGTCTTCGTTGATACACGAAACCATCGTGCAGGCAACCGCCAGTCCCGCCACGGAACGCAGCAACTTAGGGATAAGGGAACGATATGTCGGCGTGCAGTCGGACATTTTTACTTGTTTTTCTTTTTTAAAGGAGGGGTCGGGAATGTCGGGAGCTCCGATGCTCCCGACCCCCTCTCGGGTTATTTGGTTTATGTTCTGTTTTTTCGTTTCAGGGTCGTTTCTCCGTCCCCGAATAGTGCCATTCCGAAGCGAGACCTGTGGTCGAGCGTGAGGAATCCCTACTATTTGTTTGAGATTCTTCACTTCGCTTGCGCTACGTTCAGAATGACATTGCACCGTGAGGGCTGCATCGCTTGGTTATGTCATTCCGAAGCGATGGCGAGGAATCTCTCTGTCATCCCGAATCCGCCGCAGGCGGTATGAGGGATCTCATGTTTCTGTTCGCTTGGTAGGAGATTCTTCATTTCACTTCGTTCCATTCAGAATGACATGCGCTTGGCAGGAGATTCTTCGGTGCTCTGCACCTCAGAATGACATTGCACCATGAGGGCCTCAACACCTTGCAAGGAATTCTTCCTCCCTACGGTCGTCAGAATGACATCGTATTAAGGTTCGTCATTTCCTACACTCTCGTCAATCGAAATACCTTGCTTCCATGTAAGATCTACCATTAACGCAAAGTCATTTACAGAGGTCGTAAGATCGGGTAAGGTAGCAAGAGCATTTGCCAAACCGGAGATTGTCAGATTGGCCGTCGTATAATAATCCGACGCAAAAACTTGTTTAGGCTCTGTTGTTCCAGAAGAAGAAGAAGGATCGAGTTTACCCACAAGGTAAAAGGTGGCACCGGTTGGTATGATACCGTCTTTCCCTTTAAAAGCCACTCCGTCGTTACGGACTTCAAGGGCAATCTGCACCTTACCCGAATTGCTTGCGCTGCTTTCATACTTCTGGGAAGGTAATCCCAAGATATAGGTATTTACATCTGTATTCGAACTTGTGATACCCTCTTTACCGGAAATAATATCGTTGTCATAGATCATATATTTCCACTCATTACTCTTGTTGGTAAAGGTAAAATCGACCGAAGCAGGCTGTCCCCCTACAATAACACCGGTCAACGTGAAAGCAGGAGTTCCTCCGGCTTTCGTCAACGGAATATCTTTATTTTCATTATCCTTTAAGGAGGAGGAGGCTTTGACCTTGACATCGAGACGGCCTACGGCGTAGTTGACACTCTGTTTCAAACCCACGCCCGTGCTCATACTTGAAGTTATCGCGATAGCTTCGCTTCCAAAGGAGGAGGAGGAGTAAGTAACAGGCCAAGAATTGGTACGGTAATAAAGCGAAGGAGGATAGCTTATTTTAGAATCGGTCTCTATAATATCTTTATTCCACTCTATTTTTTGATTCGGCTCTTCTTTCGACCAATCGAACTCATACACAGCCGCAGGCAATTTGTAGCTTTCTCCATAGAAAGCATTCATGGCAGTTCTTACGGCAGAAATACTATCGCTTAAATTATATTTATTTGATTCGTTCACAAGAGCTGCTTCCAACTGCGTCAGCAAATAGGACAACTGCTCTTTTGCAACCGAAGACTTACCTTTTTTCAACTCTGCAAAAATACTCTGCATCGTGCCCGTGCCCGTGTTCCCCCAATGTGTACGTAAGCAACCGCGCAGATTGAGTAAGGCCGCTGAAAACTCTGTAACAGACGGAATGTCGATGGGTGTGAGGTCGAACGAAATATCTTGGGCCGTAGAAACACTCGCCGCAGGAGTTTTAGTATAGTTCGGCGTAAGACGACCGTCATTACCCGAAGCCTTCGTTTCGCCATAGAGGAGGAACGCCGTAGTACCCGGCAACAGTCCGATGTTGTTATAGACTTTCACGGTACTGCTCAAACCGTTTGATTCTATATCATCCAATTTTTTCATAAGCCCCATGAACGAAGACTCTGCCTTAACCGTATCACCTACATTGTCTACTTGAAATTGCATGAGGTAGATATTCTGCATACCCTGAAAGGTAGAACTTTCCTGCACATAATCGGCCGTAGAACGTTGTGTCTTGGCGTGAGGGATAGCAAAAGAAATGGTGGTTTTTACCTCATCGACTTCACCGGGAACAGTCGTTGTATCGCTACCACCCGACAATAACTCTTCATCGTCGCTGCTACATGCCGTAAAAGCGACACCCGAGACAAGCGCTGCACTCGCAAGGGCCAGTTTCCATGTTTTTCTCATGTCTTTTTTCATTTAATGAATAATACGTATTGATTCGTTTATATTTGGTTTATCACGTTTGTCGTTTTCTCTTTGTCTGCCCGCCGCTGCGGGCTTTTGTCATTCCGAACCGATGCCAAGCCGAGTACTGTGCAGAACACGCTTGTTCGGGCACAGCCGAGGCGCGAAGGAGGAAAACAAGGTTAACCGAGACCTATGGTCGAGTGTGAGGAATCTCCGTTTTTCTCATCGGTTGAGATTCTTCGGTGCTTAGCACCTCAGAATGGCATTTCTGTCATCTCGAACGAAAGTGAGAGATCTCTCACAATAACGCACTCTTGGTAGGAGATTCTTCATTTCACTTCGTTCCATTCAGAATGACATCGTTCTGTAACTTCTTTCCCGCCGCAAAGAAGTAACCAAGAAAGGTCGCCCGTTGGTTATCGGGTATTCCTGCCTCCCGCTTCGCTCGCCGACGGGGGCTGCGGAACTCGCTCCGCTCAAACAGTCCTCGCCCTATTTCCGTCTTCTCCCTCGCTCCCGGCAGCCCGATAAAGGCGGGCATTTTTCCTCTCCGACATTACCCGCCATTAAGGGTAAGGGCGGTAGCCTCTTGTTATTCCGAGCGAGGCCGATAGGCCGACGAGGAATCTCTATGTCATCTCGAACAAAAGTGAGAGATCTCATACAAAATCGCTTAGGCGGAGACGCTTCGCGTTCCCTCAAATGTCATTCCGAACCGAGACCTGTGGTCGAGTGTGAGGAATCTCCTGCTTTTTATCGGTTGAGATTCTTCGGTGCTTAGCACCTCAGAATGGTATTTCTGTCATCTCGAACGCGTGTGAGAGATCTCATACAATGTCTCGCTTGGTAGGAGATTCTTCAAGGCAAAGCCTTTCAGAATGACATTACACTGCGAGGCCGTAACACTTGGCAAGAGATTCTTCCTCCTTGCAGTCGTCAGAATGACATCGTTCTGTAACTTCTTTCCCGCCGCAAAGAAGTTACCAAGAAAGGTCGCCCGCTCGTTATCGGGTACTCCTGCCTTTCGCTTCGCTCGCCGACGGGGCTGCGGAACTCGCTCCGCTCAAACAGTCCTCGCCCTATTTCCGTCTTCTCCCTCGCTCCCGGCAGCCCGATAAAGGCGGGCATTTTTCCTCTCCGACATTACCCGCCATTAAGGGTAAGGGCGGTAGCCTCTTGTTATTCCGAGCGAGGCCGATAGGCCGACGAGGAATCTCTATGTCATCTCGAATCCGCCACAGGAGGTGTGAGGGATCTCTTGCTTTTACTCGTTCAGGCGGAGATGTTTCGCTACGCTCAGCATGACAAGCAGTTGCCGGGAGATTCTTCAAGGCAAAGCCTTTCAGAATGACATTGCACTGCGAGGCCGTAACACTTGGCAAGAGATTCTTCTCTTCACTACATTCTATCTAAGAATGACACGCCTGTCATTCCGCACCGTCGCCGATGCGACGTTTTATGAGGAACAGGTTACGAGCGGCAGCTTCGTCGCCGGCCTGCGCAGCCCGTTGCAAATAATCGAGCGCACGGGCTATGTCGCCATTGACATAGCAGGCATTGCCCAACGCATTGTAACTGCGGGGGTCGTAAGCCACCGTCTCGAGCATGGCCAGCGCCTCGGCGGGATAACCGCCGGTAAGCAGCCCTATGGCCCGGTTGATGACGATTGCCACACGGTCGGGTGCATTGTCGTAATAGATGCGCACGTAACCGGCATTACGCAACTCGGGCAAGGCTTCCCGGCAGAGATAGCGGTAAGCCCGGTTGCCCCGGAGACGCCGCATGGCGCTCTCACGCATCACGGGGTCGGGTATGGAGTCGATGACCTGCAAGAGGCCGTCGCGGAACTCATTGGTAGAATCGGTGTCGGCCACATAGTCGCGCAACTCGGTCCATGCGGGACCACCGGAGACAAGGCGGAACAACGAATCGGGATACCCCGTGCGTTCCTGTATGTAACGTGCCAACGCCTCGGCACGCCGTTGCGCCAACCGTATATTGAAGGCGATAGGACCCTCGGGCGAGGCCAGACCGATGATTTCGATAAAGCGCACTTCGGCGGCGCTGTCGGCCGATACCCGCGCGGTCAGCTCCACAATCTTATCAAGCGTCTCGTTATTGGTACGGTACAGCGTATCGAGATAGGAACGGTTTACGGGGTAATGCACATACAATGCGCCGGGCTCCTTGCGCAACACCTGCGTACCGTCATAGGGACGGTAATCGGCCAGCCGGTGCAGCACGGGGTTTTCCTGTGCCAACGCATAGGTCTGCGGCACGACGAGCGGTATCACGGGGTGGTAGGGCGGTATGTAACGGAATGGCTCACGGCACAAGGGGGCGAGGGTATCGACCGAGCAACAGCCCTCTTTCTCGCGGGCGAGGCAGAGGGCGAGGTTGCCGTAACGCATCCACGGTTGCACGGCAATGCGCATCTCATACCACAAGGTATCACCGGGAACGCCTTTCGGCACAGAGGGATACCACTCCTGCCGGCCGTCGAGCCACGCTTCCCGCGCACTGTACTTGCGATGCCGCTTACCCTGAAAGACGACAGCGGGCAAAGCGAGCGTGTCGCCCGCCCCGCAAAGCGAGGGGGTGAACCACAAACAATAGTCTTTCTTTACCTCCCGCCGCGAGGCCGTAAGGGGGAATTGCAAGGTGAGGGCAAAACTGTCGGCCCACTCGATAATGCAGGTATCGGGTACACCCGATCCGCCCACGGAACGCACCGCGAGTGAGTCGGAAACTTGGGGCACAGCCGCCCGAGCGATCGTACCCGCCACAGTATCGACGACATAGGTCGTGGAGACCATCAGCGTGGTATCGACAACGAGCGTACCGGCCGAGAGGCGCGTACTGACGACCCTCGCCGTATCGCGAACGAAAGCCGTATCGGCCACAACGGCATAACAGCCGGGAACAAACGACGCGGCCACACCTTTTCCCGGGAGGGCGAGCATCGCCAAAACACATATACGGGTGATTATCTTATTCATGGCGTCAATCGATTACATAGACCACCGAAAGCGAGAGCTTGGTAGGCATGAAAATATTTTTCTTCTGTATTCCCTGATAACGTCCGCAATGGCGACAACGGTAATACTTCGAGCAGGTATGGGCGAAACCGAGGCCGATAACCCCCTCGATGCTCCACCGCCTGTTGATGATGTGATGGTAACCGTAGACAAGCCCCCCGCCGTAGAGGTTACCCTGAAAACGATAGTCGCGCAACTGCTTCCACAAGCCGAATGGCATGTGCACGTTCCCGGCGTTGTAGTGCATATACAACAAGTGTGCACCCACGAAATGGCCACCGAAAGGAGCGCACAGCCAGTAACGCGCCTCGGGTTGCACGGCAACGTGCCGCCACTTCTTGTTGTCGCCGAAAGTGAAGGGATTGTAACTGAGGGAAAGGTCGAGCGTCCATTTGCGGGCGACCCGATATTCAAAAGCGAGATTGGGCGAGACGGTGGCCCACCCTATTGCATTGGTCTTCACGGCCATATCCTGTGTTATACCGTCAACAGGGAAAAACAGAAACAAAGCCATGCAGCCCGCTACCGCCCGCCACCATTTCTTACCGATAACGGCAAAAACACATAAAAATAGTTTTTCGGTTTTCTCGGTCATTTTTTTATTCCGATGCAAGGATATAATTATATTCCTTAATTCTACAATTCCGGACACTTCTATTTTTTAATGCTCTTAAAGATTCTGGGGAAACCTCTAAAAAACAATTCCGTAAACCGATAATCAACACAGAATTCCATCACAGTACAATAGGTTTACTTCTCTCATCAGATTCCTCTTTCGCCCTATTTTTGCGATTAAGAATCGGATAACACGGCAAAGATAATAAACAATGCAGTTTATAAAAACAAATTCTGAGAAAATACAAAGAAATTTAATATATAACCTTGCAGACGAAAAATCGGAATTCATAGATTCCCACCTCTCGCAGCGGATCGACGATGTATCTATAAAACAAATTACGCAGGAAAGGGTTCGCTCGGGAGAATGTCGCACAGAGACTTTTTCTACTCGTAATATTCAAAAAAAAGATTGATTATCTCACGATAACCAATCTCCGTAACCTAAATTTAATACCATGAAAAACACTGTTCTCAAATGTACATAATTATAACAAATGAAACAAGAATTGTTTGACAATCAGGCCACCGTTTCACATAGTTTAACACAATTATCCTATACTGCCCGCGAACAGCGGATACCCATGCAGAATCGTTGCTCTGAATCGAAATTTGTCCGAAAGCCATGCAGCCTTCTCCTCGCCTTTGTCGGCATTAACCTAAGGAGGATAGCACGTCGGGGTGTCATTCCGAGCGCACGCGAGGAATCTCTATGTTATCCCGAACCCGCCACAGGTGGTGTGGGGGATCTCATGCTTTTGAGCATTTAGGCAGGAGATTCTTCACTACGCTCATGCTTCGTTCAGAATAACATTGCGTCGTAAGAGCTTCAACACATTGCAAGGGATTCTTCCTCCCTGCGGTCGTCAGAATGACAGCGCAACCGAAAGGAAACGAACAAAAAACTGCGAAAAAAAAGTATTTACCGAATTTTCTTAACAATACGCCGCTTTATCCCGATAAAAACAGTATTTTTGCACAAAATGGAAAAACGATGAACGTCGCCGAAATAATTAAAAACAGCTCCCGAACGGCCTTTTCTTTTGAAGTTCTCCCTCCTCTGAAAGGAAACAGCATCGACAAGGTATTCGACACGATCGATGCACTACGCGAATTCGACCCGAAGTACATCAATATCACATCGCACCGCAGCGAGTTTATCTACAAAGCTGCCGATAACGGCCTCTACCAACGGGTGTCGGAAAAAAGCCGTCCGGGATCGGTCGCCGTGGCCGCCGCCATACAGTACAAATACCGTATTCCGGCCGTTCCGCACCTCATTTGCAGCGGGTTTACCAAAAGTGAAACCGAATACGCACTGATAGACCTGAACTTTTTGGGCATCACCGACCTGCTCATTCTGCGAGGAGACAAGGCCAAACACGAAGCGCGATTCTCGCCTTCGCCCGAAGGTCATGCCCATGCCATAGACCTGCAACAACAGGTAAACCGTTTCAACGAAGGCTATTTTCTCGACGGTTCACACATGACCCTTTCATCGCCATTCTCCTACGGGGTGGCCGGCTATCCCGAGAAACACGACGAAGCTCCCAACCTCGAAACCGACCTACGCCACCTGAAAGCCAAAGTCGACGCCGGGGCATCGTATATCGTAACACAAATGTTTTTCGATAACGCAAAATATTTCGCTTTTGTAGAACGCTGCCGCGCCGAAGGCATCACCGTACCCATCGTGCCGGGCCTGAAACCGATCACCTCGGCCAACCAACTGACGGTGCTGCCCAAAGTGTTCCACGTAGACCTGCCCGAGCCGTTGGCCCGGGAACTGGCGGCCTGCCGCGACGATGCTGCTGCCCGTGAAGTAGGCGTGGAATGGTGTACAACGCAAGCCCGGGAACTGAAAGACCGAGGCGTACCGAGCATACATTTCTACTCGCTCATGGCGACCGAAAGCGTGCGGCGCGTGGCCCGAGCAGTGTATTAGGACAACCCGACGGAAACGACCGTTGAAACAAATATGGCAGACATTGCCATTCCAATGTAGCGCAAGCGTAGTGAAGATAAAGAGCCCCTTGCCAAGTGCATGCCATTCTGGACGGAACGGAGAGAAGTAAAGAATTTTCTACCAAGTGATGTCATTCTGACGACCGCAGGGAGGAAAAATCTCCTGCCAAGTGTTACGGCCTCGCAGTGCAATGTCATTCTGAAAGGCTTTGCCTTGAAGAATCTCCCGGCAACTGCTTGTCATGCTGAGCGCAGCGAAGCATCTCCGCCTAAATGCTCAAAAGCATGAGATCTCTCACATGCGTTCGAGATGACATAGAGATTCCTTGTCGGGCTATCGCCCTCGGAAACGCTGTCATTCTGAATGGAACGAAGTGAAGTGAAGAATCTCAAACAAATGGTTAGAGATTCCTCGCATAGGCTCGGAATGACAAATAGCTACCGCCCTTACCCTTAATGGCCGGTAATGTCGGAGAGGAAAAATGCCCGCCTTTATCGGGCTGCCGGGAGCGAGGGAGAAGACGGAAATAGGGCGAGGACTGTTTGAGCGGAGCGAGTTCCGCAGCCCCGTCGGCGAGCGAAGCGAAAGGCAGGAGTACCCGATAACGAGCGGGCGACCTTTCTTGGTAACTTCTTTGCGGCGGGAAAGAAGTTACAGAACGATGTCATTCTGACGACTGCAAGGAGGAAGAATCTCAACCGATAAAAAGCAGGAGATTCCTCACACTCGACCATAGGTCTCGGTTCGGAATGACAAGGAAATAAACAATAAACAGAAAACACGATAAGAAAAAAGATACGATGTTTTTCAAAGACATAATCGGACAAGACGATGTAAAACGCCGCCTCATCGAGTCGGTAAAAAACGGACACATTGCACACGCCCAACTGTTCGAAGGGAACGACGGAGCCGGGGCTCTGCCGCTCGCTCTTGCCTATGCACGCTACATACAATGCACGCACCGGGGAGAAGATGATGCCTGCGGAGAATGTCCGTCGTGTCGACAAATGACCGCCCTCATGCACCCCGATGTACATTTCGTCTTTCCCATTGCCAACAAAAAACAGAAAAAAGAACCCGTATGCGACGACTACATCGCCGAATGGCGCAACTACGTGGGAGAAACGCCCTACCCATCGGCCGAAAGTTGGCAACAATTCCTCGCCACAGGAAACAGCCAGCCGCTCATCTATGTGCATGAAGCCCGCGAAATCATACGCAAACTGAGTCTGAAAAGTTTTGAATCGGAATATAAAATCATGATTATCTGGCAGGCACACCTTATGAACGACGCCTGCTCGAACGCGATTTTAAAACTTCTCGAAGAGCCGTTCGACAGGACTTTATTCCTGCTCGTCAGCGATAGACCCGAAAATATACTCGAAACCATACGTTCGCGTACCCAACGCATCAAAGTCCCCCCCCTCACTACCGACGCTATCGCTACCGCCCTGCAACAAGGCGAAGGCCTCGACCCCCAAACAGCCAACGCCATTGCACATTCTGCCTCGGGAAACTACCTGAAAGCCCTCGAAACCATACAACTGAGCGAAGAACGGGAACACTTCTTCGAACTTTTTGTTACCCTCATGCGGCAAGCATACGCCCGACAGGTAAAAGCACTCAAAAAATGGAGTGAAGAGGTTGCCGCATTGGGTAGGGAAAGCGAAAAACGCTTCATCGGTTACTGCCAACAAATGATGCGAGAGAGTTTCATCTACAACCAGCACCGTCCCGAACTGAACTACACCCGCCCCGAAGAAGACCGATTCCTCTCCCGCTTCGCACCGTTCATCAATGCCGCCAATATCGAAGAACTGACAGAATTGTTCCGGCTGGCCGAACGCGACATCGCCCAAAATGCCAACGGAAAAATCGTGTTTTTCGATGTCGCCGTGCAAGTCATCATCCTCATACGCAAAGGCAACCAACCGGCCTAAAATTACACACAAAACGACATTCCTTTACCCACCGGAATGCAAAAGAAAATTATTTTCCCGAGGCTGTAATGATTTTTCGGCCAGAATTTCTTATCTTTGCAAGAAGTTTGCCAAGATAATGTATTGGCGGTGGATAACCTATTTTTATCCCTATACGCCCTATCTTCGCAATCTGAGTCGCAACAGCAATAAAACATTGCCCAAGCACGATGCATACTCTTACACTTCTACGGGGGTGACCGGTTTTGACAGCGGGCAGAAAGGGTATGTAAGCATGCAGAGCGTTGATGGCTTGCTCTATAATCTCAGACATCAAAAATTTAACTGGCGAAAATAACTACGCTCTCGCTGCTTAATCGAAGTACAGTAGATTAACTTTATTCCGACAACAGTTGCCGGAACGAGACATCACCCGGTTGCTGTGGTTCCGAAGCGTTCCGAACAGGTGGTGCAAGAATATCGGAAATAGCGGAAGCCTCGCCCCGGGGCAACCGTGAAATCTTAGGGGCTAAGGCGCATATTGGTAGCTCCGGTCTTGTATGTGCCCGACAACCGAAGCGGAGATAAGCATGTAGAAAGCATATTGTTTCCTCGTTTGGACGAGAGTTCGAATCTCTCCACCTCCACATCTAGCAACGGCTGCGCCGATTTCGGTGCAGCCGTTGCTGTTGTTATTCTGGCGACCATAAGGAAGGAAGAATCTCAAATAAAATACGAAATTCCTCGCATAGGCTCGGAATGACATAACCAAGCGATGCAGCCCTCACGGAGCAATGTCATTCTGAATGAAACGAAGTGAAATGAAGAATCTCAAACAAGTAGCACAGGATTCCTCGCTAACGCTTCGAAATGACATCGGGTTGTCATGCTGAGCGCAGCGAAGCATCTCCGCCTAAACGCTCAAAAGAATGAGATCCCTCACACCGCCTATGGCGGGTTCGGGATGACATGGAGATTCCTCGTCGGCCTGCCGGCCTTGCTCGGAATGACATAGAACAGGCGCTCACGGAAACGCTGTCATTCTGAATGGAACGAAGTGAAATGAAGAATCTCCTACCAAGAGTGCGTTATTGTGAGAGATCTCTCACTTTCGTTCGAGATGACAAATGAATCTCCGCCTAAACGCTCAAAAGCATGAGATCTCTCACATGCGTTCGAGATGACAGGTTTGTCATTCTGAACGGAGCGTGAGCGTAGTGAAGAATCTCAAACAAATAGTACGGGATTCCTCGTCGGCCTGCTGCCCTCGCTCGGAATGACAAAGGGCTACCGCCCTTACCCTTAATGTGGCCGGTAATGTCGGAGAGGAAAAATGCCCGCCTTTATCGGGCTGCCGGGAACGAGGGAGAAGACGGAAATAGGGCGAGGACTGTCTGAGCGGAGCGAGTTCCGCAGCCCCCGGCAGCGAACGAAGTGGAAGGCAGAAAAAAACCGATAACCAGCGGGCGACCTTTCTGGGTAACTTCTTTGCGGCGGGAAAGAAGTTACGGAATACTGTCATTCTGACGACCGTAAGGAGGAAAAATCTCTGGCCGTAGGTGTGGTGAGTAGGGATTCCTCACGCTCAACCAAAGGTCTCGGTTCGGAATGACACCGACTTCTATAATAAGGATCAAACACCCCTCTCCTCTAATATTTGATGGTGACTATATACGACAATACCCTAAATCTTTTTTGTAAAAAACTTTGTTAGATA